>JAEEGF010598139.1_pt1 | contig 83308 bp, 71 predicted proteins | sample 9134171 | NCBI WGS metagenome assembly JAEEGF01 (sample SAMN16246542, study PRJNA631951) | gut metagenome | biome: gut microbiome; feature: rumen; material: AP-attached | host: Bos | place: Iran: Karaj | collected 2018-10 | reverse complement strand
TCGCGAAGCGCCTCGAGGCATGGATCATCCGGATAGACGTTCATGTCTCCAGTGAGGATCATAGGATAACCTTCCGGATTCATCGCGCCGATACGCTCGACCAAGAGCAGCAGGCCATTGCGACGGGCCTCCTTGCCTACATGGTCAAGATGAGTATTGACAAAATAGAAATTACGGTCAGCGACCTTATCGTGGAGCAAGGTCCAAGTGGCCGTGCGGCGGCAAGCGGCATCCCATCCCAAAGACGGCTCGAAAGGAGTCTCGGAGAGCCAATAAGTTCCCCATTCCTTCAACTCTATTCGCTCGGTGTCATAAAAGACGGACATATGCTCGCCATCATGGACTCCATCCTCACGCCCGACGCCTACACACTTGTAACCAGGGCAGTGCTCAACAAAGTAATCCAATTGGAAATCAAGAGCTTCCTGAACACCGAAAACAGCGGGACGCTGATCGAGAATCATGGCGCAGGCTGCTTCGCGTCGATTCTCCCACACATTGTCTCCATCATCAGCAGTGCCGTAACGGACATTGAAAGACATAACAGGGAGTGTCTCTACGGAAGCTTTACCATTCTTGCAGGAAAGAGCCAGAAGAGGCAATAACGCCAAAAGGAGGATACGTTTCATATTGTTGATTATTAGATTCTATAACTCCCCGCAGAGCAAGGCCGCGCCAAGAATCCCAGGATTATCAAGAGCCGTAGCGTAAAGTTTCAGGTTCTCGACACTCTTGGGATACGGGAACTCGTTGATAACCTGCCACATAGACTTACTGTAAAGAGAGAAAGCCTTGGCAATGCTGCCACCTAGAATGATGACCGAAGGATCGTAAGCGAACATGATCATCTGAACCAGTTTCCCGATATGGCCACCGAATTCGTCCATAATGGCCTGGGCATCGGGATCACCTCCAGCGGCGGCGATAGCTGTATCCTTCCCCGTTGTTCCTTTTCCAACGAAGAAACGGCTGCTGCAATAATATTCGTAATCCTTGTCAAGATAAGGAATACTACCTATCTCGCCAGCACCGGCATTACGTCCGCGGTAAAGGTGCCCGTCCACCACGAGAGAACCTCCAACACCGGTGCCCAGTGTGGCGCAAAAGGCCTCTTTATGAGGGCCGTCCTTGCCGAAACGGGTCACTCCGAGGGCGAAACAGTTGCAATCATTGTCAACCGCGACACGAACATGATACCTTTTCTCAAGCAAGTCCTTGAGATGCACTTCTTTCCAAGAAGGAATCCCTACGACGTTGTAAACAATTCCCTGCTCGGTGTCGACTACCGAAGGTACTCCAATCCCTATTCCGTCAACATCCGGAGACATTAAGTCATCAATCAAGCGGTACAGTTGTTCCAGGACCTCCTCCTCGCTTCCCGTGGAGAGACTTGGTTCGACCAATACACGAACGACTTTCCCTCCGGGAACAACCGAGGCCACTCGCACATTCGTGCCTCCCAGGTCAATAGCTATTCTCATAAATTATGCTATATTAAAGTGTTATCTTACCGCTTTTCTCCACATGGACGGTAGCGGCCTGTCCGTCTCCCCAAGTGACGGTGAGATCAAAAGGAATATTTGTGGTTACTGTGATGACCGGTTTGTCAGAAGCGGACTTCCGGGCAGCGGTCTTGAGAGACACGACCCCTTCAGGGCCGAACGGATAACGGTCGATCCCATGAGCCTCGAGATTATGGACATCCCACTCGACCTTACCCTCGCTGAAATCAGAGCGGATACCGAGGATATATTCGATAAACACCGCGATCGGGGGCAAGCCGGTCCAACCGACAAAATCCTTGCGGGCCATGAAGCCCGGGGCGGTCTCTTCGGGTGAGTAATATTCCCAGAAAGTGCCGGTGTCCTGCCAGACCTTGAAGACATTGTCGTAGTGGTTGCGGGCTATCTCCATTGCTTCTTTGCGATACCCTCTCTCCCACAAGCCGCTGATTACCATGTAGTTGGCACCGGGCCATATACCTCCCTGCCAATAACGGCCCTTTGGATTGTACTTCGGATGGTCGGCAGAGAGAGAAGGCACCCTGTGGATCCTGGCAAATTCTTTCTCATCCGACAGATGAGCGACAATGCGATCCAGTTTGTCCTTTTCGAGAACATCTGTTTTGAGAGCCCAGAAGGCTGAGATGCCTTTGGTGGAATTGCGGCTGCCGTCTCCATAGACATCGTAGAGGAAGCCGGTCTCCTCATCCCACATATTCTCGTTAATCCATTTTTTGAGATACTTCATCTCATCCTCCATCTCCTCAATCTCCTGCCAGCGCTCGATGTAGAACCCGATCTGCATGAGACAGTCGTTCACGAGATATTGCTGGAGATTGGTGTCCAGCCAAGTCATGTGGCCGTTGGAGAAAATCTGGTTATAGCCTTCCGGTACCCTGGGCATGTTGTCCATACCTGTTCCCCAGCCGCTGGACCAGTAAGTACCATCTTTCCAAGTGCGGTTGAGCTTCCACCACTGGGCATAAGCGACCAGCGCGGGAAAAACCCTATGGAGGCGCTCGATGTCACCGAACTGCTTGTAATACAGCAACTCAGCCCAAGGCAGGAGGTTCGGTCCGGTCGATGTCGGATCGTAACGCTCAAAACAGTCGGAACCATCCGCCCGGATCTCACGGCAGATGAATCCGTCCTGGTGCTGCTTGGCATAGAAGTTATCGAGAGTCCTCTGGAACGGGAAAAAACGGTACCCGTAACGGGCGAACATCATCATGAAAGAATCATCCCACATGAATATGTTGCCGTTGTAGGCGACATCGAGATAAGGCGACACGAAGCCGGAGCCCTCTTGTGGCTGACGGATATTGCCGACAGCGATCTGCCAGGCGTGCCAATACATCTCGATCTCTTTCTCATGGCCCTCCCAAATTGGTGCGGGAAGGATTTTCTGGGCCTCCTTAAATGACTTGGGGGCCTTGGTCTCTGGCTTCATCGTTCGGAAAGGATTCTCCGACACGAAGATATTCTTCACATACGTGTTCTTGTACGGAAGGTCGTACGGGCCGGACTTCAGGTCCTGTGCCATCAACGATGCGGCTCCTAAAGCGAGAAGCGCTGTAAGGAATAGTCGTTTCATTTCTTTACTATCCGTTTAATCGCGCGGGCGATTTCGAAATTCATATAAGTGCCTTTGAACTCCTGAGAGCCAGGGCCATAGGCGAACACCGGAAGAGCGAGAGGCGTGTGGTCGTCCGAATTATAGATAGCCAGGACATGGCCTGTCTTCAGGTCACCGTCAAGAATGGTGAGGCCGCCGGTCTCATGGTCGGCGGTGACCACAACTAGTGTCTCACCGTTGCTGTCGGCAAACTTAAGAGCCTCCGCGACAGCGAGGTCAAAACTCAAAGTCTCTATTATCGAGGCGGGCAGGCAGTCGGAATGTCCGGCATAGTCTATCTTCGCCCCCTCGACCATGAGGAAGAATCCTTTCTTGGAGAAACTCTGGAGTTTGGCGATGGACTCTTTGGTTATGTCAGCAAGGAAGCTCATTGTCTCCTGGCGGGCATACGCTCCCATCCTCTGATCGGCGCAAATCACCCTGCCAGGAATGGAACTGACACTCAACGCGTCATGGGTGTAGCTGAATCCGTTTTCCTTCACGGCCTTCAGAAGGTCGAAACCGTCCTCGCGAGGATCCTCGAAATAGTCAGTCCCGCTTCCTGCCAGAAGATCAAGAGTCTTATTGGTGGCCAAATAGCGCGTGACCTTATCAATGCTGTCCCGCTCCGCGGTGTGAGCATAGAAAACACTGGGAGTCGCGTCAGCCATGTCGCCCAAAGTGACAACGCCGACCGATTTCCCCTGTGCGTGGAAATAATCGCTCAAGGAAGGATATTCAACAGAGCCGTCCTCGTTGGAGGCGATATGCCTTGTCCAAGACATCTCACCCGTAGCTAGAGCGCTGCCTCCGGAGGCCGAGTCACCAATGAAATCGTCGTGGGGATTATAGAACTGAAGACCCATATTCTTCATTCTAAGCATAGAAAGGTCACGGCCGTTGGCATATGCCCCAGACAAAATCTGGTTCAATCCCATACCGTCTCCGATAAGGAATATGACGTTCTTCACCTTCTTGGAGGAACCATCGTTCTTGTAAGTCGGAGTATAGACGTCTATCCCCTTGTCTAACAGCATTTTCTCGTTCTGGAAACCCTGGAAATCACGGGTGGCTTTGTCGAGTTTCTTGGTCCCGGTGACTCCAGCCTGGACCGCGTGACGTCCCATCCGGAAATTCTTATTGGTCCAGTCATCAAAGAATAGGGCGCACTTGGCGGGATGGTCTGTGTTGAATATATCGACTCCAAGCCTGTGAAGGGTGAAATATGCTGTGGTCCCTTCGGGGGCGTCCCAGAAGCGGATCGGTTTCCCTGCCGCATGAGCGGTCTCAATGGCTCTTGTAACGGCCTCCATCTCTGGTTTAATCATCCTGCCCTTGCCGTTCCAATGACGGGCGAACTTACGGAAGTCGGTGCTGATCATCGCGATATGCTTTAACTGATCGGGAGTGTATTCAAGCTTCCCGTTCGTGAAGTCACCGTCATACCAGAGCCAGGAAGGCCACTTGTCATAGTCCTGTGGAGCCGGATAACCACCGGTAATGACTATCCTGACACCTTTCTCACTGGCGAACACATCCGGGAACTCCTCTGCAAGGGCCACAACCCCGGGAAGGGCGTCCGAGCTCTTAAGGTCTACGACCAGTTGGAGCTGGTCATCACTCCCCTTCCACATCTTGCCTCCATTCTCACGGAAGACCTTGGCTATCGGCTCAAAGTACATTGTCCTCAAGCTACGGTCAGATTTCACGTCCTGACGGTTGTGAGCCACGAGGATCTCACCATCCTGAAGGAAAACATCGGCCTCGATATAGGTGCAATGCTGTGAATACGCCTCCCAGAAGGGAGCGATTCTGTTGTAGTCATTGTGGGAATGGAACGCGATCGGCCGCTGGGCCTGAAGAGACAGGCACATAACCAGCGAAACAATGATTATCAGTATTTTACGCATATCGTTTATTAATTGTCATTCTGAACTAATTGTCATTCTGAGCGAAGCGAAGAATCTACTTATGCCAGATGGCGTCATTGGGAATCCGCTCAAAACGACCGCCTCCCTGAGGCATCCAACCCCAGAAAAGGGACTGGCCCTCATAGTCCTCAAGATAAGAGAGACGGAATGGATGGAGTCCCTTCATCAGAGGAATGCGACCAGTCGCGGTGAAAGCGGAATGGGATCCGTCATTGTCAACCACAACCTTCCCGTCAATTTCAAGCAGGCCTCCGTCATCGCTCCTCACGGCGAAATTCCATATGCCGTCAGAAGGTATGTCTAGATAGCCTGTGAAAACATATCCGAAATGATCCTCATCAGGAGCATCCTTGATCGAAGGAGCCTCCATGACCCCTGAAGACACGACTTTGCTTGCCCTGACATCAGCCGTGCAAGTGAACTCGCCCAAGTGGTAGGTGTAGGCGCAACCAGGTTTCAAGCTAGGCACATTCGCGGCAGGAATCTTCGTGGCCGGATAGGCGTGAACCTTCATCAAAGCGCTTGATTCAAAGCCTTCCTTGAAAGCCCTTGCTGAGATCACAACATCATCAGTAATCTTGAAAGGAGCCTCGAACACAGGGGAACCTTCATTCGGCTCACTTCCGTCAAGTGTGTAACGGATAGTCGCTCCCTGGGTCCTGCTCAGAAGATTCACCTCCAATTCGCCTTCATAATAACTAGGATCTCCGGAAATGAAAGGCATCGAGACCTGGTCGCCGGAAGTCATTGAGTAAGGGGCGGTTAAGCCGTCACGGTCATGGCAAGGCTCTTTACTCAGCTCAAAGGCCAGCTCGCCGCCTTCCATAAGTTGCCCAAAAGTGACAAACAGGGCGTCAAGGGGCTCGCCATTGAGTGTAACTGACTTGATGTAAGGATATTCCGGATGATCAGCCGTAATCACGAGTTCCTTCTCGAAATCAGGACTGAAGACAGCTTTCTTGAACAAAGGAGCCGTGAGCACGAACTCACCAGTGCCGGGGCAGACAGGATAAATTCCAAGAGAGGAAAGGACATACCAAGCCGACATCTGGCCGCAATCCTCATTGCCGCTGATTCCTTCCGGAACCGGAGAATACATGTCATTAAGCATCTGACGCACATACTTTTGCGACTTCGATGGCTGCCCAAGGAAGTTGAAAAGATAGGTCATGTTGTGGCTGGGCTCGTTGCCGTGGGCATATTGGCCGAAAAGACCGGTCATGTCCCCGATCCTGGTGCCGGAATCCCTCTCGTCATAGGTGAAAAGAGAGTCCAGAGCGGCGGTCATAGCCTCCTTGCCACCCATCAAGGCGGTCAAACCCAGGAAATCGTGTGGAGCGAAGAAACGGAACTGCCAAGGAATACCTTCAGTGAAGTCGCGGGAGCTTCCAATGGGGTTGAAAGGAGTCATCCAATTGCCTTCAGCAGTCCTGCCACGCATAAATCCGGTAGATGCGTCGAACACCCCGGAATAACGCTTCGCCCTGGAATAATATTCCGCGGCGATGTCATCCTTTCCCATGGCCTCAGCCATCCGGGCTATGCACCAATCGTCATACGCGAACTCAAGGGTCCTTGACACCGACTCGGGTTGGCTGTTGGCGGGAATATACCCGAACTCATTGTACAGATCCGAACAATCATCTGTGTTAGAAGCCTTTATCATGAGCGGAAGAGCCTCATCGCAATCGAAACAATGGAGATTGAGCCAAGCGTCAGCCAGCATGGACACGGAATGGTAACCGATCATGCACCCGGTCTCCGAACTGGCCAGAGGCCACTTTGGAAGCCTGTCACTCTTCTCGGCCATATCCATGAGACTGAAAGCCATATCGGCGACAAGCGGCTGGTTGATAAGGGTCATGAGAGGATTCCAGCTACGGAAAGTGTCCCAAAGGGAAAGCGTGGAATAGAATGCCCTGTCCTCAGGCACCTGGGCTATATTCTGGTGGAAATCACGGTAGCGACCGTCCACGTCATCACCCCTGTTAGGGACAACCATGCAGTGGTAGAGGGCGGAATAGAAATTGGCGGTCGCATCTTTGCTTCCTCCCTCAACCTTAATCGTTTCGAGCGCCTCGGCCCAGGTCGCGGACGCTTCTGTGCGGATGGTGTCGAAAACCTTATCTCCGACCTCAGCCTCCAGATTCTTGGCGGCTCCGTCCGTATCCACCTGCGAAAGTCCCACAGAAACAGTTATTTCCGTCGCACTTTCAGGGAATGTTAGAAGGATGCGATCCCCCTCCAACGGCTTTGCCGAGGAGAACGGAACCGAGAAAACGGCATTGAAGAATATATACCTGTCAGGAGCCCAGCCGGTTACGTGGCGGCCACCCTTCAAACCAGTGTCTCCGAGCGGTTCCAAGAATATTTGATCCGGCTTTGTCTCGCCGATATTATAAGCTGCGTCAACCAAGAGATGTCTCTCACCCTGCCCCTTGAAAGAATAACGGTGGACTCCCGTCCTTGTGGTAGCCGTCAGTTCGGCAGTGACTCCGGCCTCCGGAAAAACGACCTTGTAGTAGCCTGGAGTGGCCATTTCGTCCTTATGGGAGAAAGGCAAACTCTCCGGGATGTCGTCCCCTATGAAGGGACGGAAAAGGAAATCACCCAAATCGGCACATCCGGTCCCGCTCAAATGGGTGTGGGAGAAACCGAGGATTGTAGAATCGGAGTAATGGTAGCCCGAGCATCCATCCCAGGTTTTGTTCCTTGTGTCCGGGCTAAGCTGCACCATTCCGAAAGGTGTCGTGGCACCGGGATAAGTGTGACCATGAAAACCTGTGCCGACAAAAGGATCCGCGAATGATATTGGATCAACGGCCCGATCTTTTGAGCACGAGATTGCCAAGATGGCGAAGAGGGCCCATAAAATATGCTTGCTAAAGTGTCTCAATGGTAGTATAACGATTGGTTAAAGATCAAAAATAGTAAACAGGCGTGGTCAAAAGTAGATATATTGCGCCAAGATGCACCACAATTAGCGCAAAGAGCCTATAACTGCATGTCTTCCAGTTTTTTTGAAGAGGCCGCGTTCTTCTTGATGGCAGCGGCATCCTTACGAGCTTTTTTCTTCTCATAACGAGCCTTGTAGCGGTTCAAAAGCTTTTGCTCCCTCGCCTCACGCTCTTGCTTTGCCTTCATCATCTTACGGATCTTTACCTCACGCTTCTTCGCTGCCTTCTCAGCTTTTTTGGCCTCTTTTTGGGCATCTTTAGCATCCAAAGCGGCCCATTTCGCCTCCTTCTTTGCCGCTCTTTCCTGACGCAGGCTGTCCTGAATGGCCTTCTTCGCCTCCCTTTGAGCCTTCTTGAGCTCTTTCTCAGCATCCAGACCCAAAGCTAAAGCCTTGCGCAGAGAATCGACCCTGGCTGTCTCCAAAGAGTCAGCCAACTCTTTCGCCGTCTTCGCCAAAACGGTGGAATCCCGTGGCACCGAAAGAGAATCAGCCGGTACAGTAAGAGAATCCCGCTGGGCTGGCGCGACAGGGGCATCGCCTTCCAGCGACTTTTGGGGCGCCTCACCTGCTTGCTTCAAATCACGCTGTTCAGCCTCCTGAACCTTTTGTTCACCCTCCTGAGCCGCCTGCTCGCCCTCCTGAACCTTTTGCTCACCCTCCTGAGCTTCCTGCTCGGCCTTAAGGGCTTCCTCCTGGGCGGCGAGAGCCTCAGCCTCCTTACGCAACCGCTCCTGAGCTTCCCGCTCGGCACGACGGACCTGCTTCAACGAATCAGCTTCAGAGAGCATCTTGTTGATGTGGGCGATATGGCCCGGGAAATACATCTCCGTCTGCGGGAACTTTGCCCTTGGAACTTTCTCATATTTCCCCCTCTCGGTCTTCCTAGGAGTGTATTTGACGACATCTTCCGGACCTTTGGGCCGTTTCTCGGGCTGCCATTCAAAGCCCTTCAACACACGCTCATCCTTACGCAGTTGGACAGCGGGATAAGCGTCACTCTTCACGGATTCGAAATAGTTCAGGTCGTTGATTCCGCCATTTACGAACGTGGCAGTCAACATCTTGGCCTCAAACTTATTGACCGTGGCGAACGCGCCTTTCTCTTCCAAAAAGAACAGTCCGGAAGCCCCACCCATCGAATCGAACCGTTTGAGCGCTCCTGTCGAGTCGAAATATGCGGTCATCTCAGCTCCCTTGATCTGGTCGTAACATAAGGAGTCTTCCTGAATCACGATAAAAGCGTTCGACATCAGGCTCGCCTTGTCGAGACTATTGTTTTTCAACGCGACGGTGATGCTGTCCGCCGAATACTGCCGCCTGATCTCATTCCAGACAATAGGTGTGTTGTAGAGACGCACCAAGGAGTCAAGATCCGTGTAGGCAAGGGAATCGCACACGACCTGCATGTCCTTGCGGAACACTTTGACATTTCTGGAGGCCAGCAGGAACCCGATTTTAGTCGAGTCGGCGACTCCAAGCGAATCCGTTCCGGCGGTCGCCAAAGAGTCCCCGGCGGACTTACCGGCATTTTTAAGGGTGTCAGGCACCTGTAACAAAGGAGGAGGATCAAATCGCGGCCCTCCTTTCTGACGGCTCGCGGCGAAATTAGGGTCCTCCTGCTCCAACTTCTTGCGAGCCTCATCAGCAGCCGCTTTGGCAGCCTCATAAGCCTTCTTACGGTATTCAGTGACAGGGTCAACCTGCAAAGCGTCAAGCCTGGTCGTGGCCTTTGTGATCTCATATTCAGGGATATCGCACTTAGGGACTGTCCAATAACGGATCTCGTCACCCCTGAAATAGACAGTGTCTTTACTGCCATCTTGCTCGAAAACCCCTATCACAGACGGATCCCTACGCATCCTTATGCGCTCGAGCGAGTCGATGTATTCCATGTACCCGGCGACAGCCGTCACATTCCGGCTCGTGTCCAGAAGTTCCACATTACCAAACATTTCCGCATTGTTCAGGGCACGGTTATAGACAAGTGTGTCCGACCAAGCCTCCTGCGCTCGTGTCAAAAGATGGACGTTCTTGGTGAAAGTGAACTGCTCAATGTTCCGGTCATACGAACCGGCCCCGGAGGAAAGCATATTCTCACCTCGCCAGGCATGGGTGTTCGAACCGAAAACAGCCATGTTGGTCTCGGTGTTATATTCAAGATAGTCGGTCTTCAAGAACACCGAATCAGTGTACATGTTGACCTCCCTGTTGAAGCGGAACAGGTTCAGTTTGGAGTCGTAACGACCGGTGATGCTCTCGATGATCTGGCCGTCCTTGTCACGGAAGGAGCCGCCGTCGGTGAACAGGGCGATACTGTCCTTGGTGTTGTAGTCGAGATTCCTGGTCCGGAGAGTGTTCTTGTCTTTGTCCATCAACTGGACCAGAGAGCCCCTGAACTGGGCCATATTGCCACCGACATAGTAGTTAAGGTTGTCACTTGACAGGACAGTCTTGTTCTGGATGATCCTGACATGGCCACGAGCCTGGATGATGTCCGCATCCACATTCCATAAAGCGGTGTCACAGAGAAGCTTAGTGGAATTATGCTCAAAGCGGGCGTTACCTAGAGCCTTACGGAAGCTGTGCCCTCCTATCTCTTCCAACTGCAGCTTGTCGCATCCTAAAAGGCGGACAAGACTGTCTTTCCGCTCGTTTTTCTGCGCCATCGCTACGAGCGGGAGAATCAATAGGAAAAAGGAATATATCAGCTTCCGCGGGAGCATCACTCGTCCCTGAACTTCGTTGACCAGATGTTGTGACGGAACTCACAATCCTTGAACATCGGGTCAATGACAACCTTTGTCTCGGAGATCTTCTTCAGGAGAAACTCGGTGATAGCGGCTTGTTGCTTTTCCCTTCTCACCTCGTCCTGAAGCTGGGAGAAATCATTCTCGAAAGTGGCGGTGTGGGCGGGCAGGATCTTGTCCACCTTGATAATCTTGTAGTTGGTCTTGCCAACCACGAAATCCTTGACCTGGTCGGGACGGCCATCGTTGTCGGTGGACTCCACCGGAACCGAGATCTCGCCCTCTTTCAAGTCCTTGATAGCCTTGTAGTCCTCGGGCTTAAGCTGGTCTATCTCAAAATAAGAGGAGCCGGTGTTGGGGTCAGACATCTGGCCTCCGTTAGTCCTTGTCGGCAAGTCCTCAGAATAGAAACTAGCTGCCATCTGGAACGTCACGGCGCCATTCATGATCTCTGTCCTCAGGCTGTCAAGGGTCTTGAAAGCCTTCTCCTTGTCAGCGGTCGTGTACTGAGGCTTCAGAAGGATGTGCCTGGCGTTGAACATGTCCCCGTCCTTCTCAAGAAGCTCGATGATATGGAAACCGTCGGGGGTCTCTACAATCTGGGATATAACCCCGGGCTTAAGAGCCATCGCCGCATCGGAGAACACTGGCCAATAGATTGATTTGGAAGCCATTCCAAGCTCACCTCCTCTACGGGAACTACCAGGATCCTCCGAGTACATGCGAGCGAGGGTGGCGAACTTCTCACCATTGATAATCCTCTCTCGCAACTCAAGGAGTTTTTCCCTTACGGCCAAATTGGCGGCTTCCCTGTCGGGATAAAGGCAGATCTGGCTGAGCTGGTACTTGATGGGCACGATCGGCAGATTCTTCGCATCGACAGTGTCCATATATTCCTTGACATCATAAGGGGTCAGAGCGGGGATTTTCTTGACGATCTCGCCCTGCTCCTCTTGCGTCAGGCTCATGTCCTCGTACTGCTGCCTCCACTCCTGGCGCAGACGGTAAAGAGGTTTCCCGAAATACTCCTCAAGTTTCTCCTGACCGCCGAGATAGGTCAAGAACTGGTCAACTCTCTGGGAAAGAGCGGCTTCCACATTATCCGAATTAAAGGATAATGAGTCAATCCTTGCCTGCATCAGGAAGAGTTTATTCTCAAGTATGCTTTCGAGGATCTCACATCTGACATTCCTGTCCGAGGTCAAGCCCTGGGCTTTCCTCTCCTTGACAGAACCCTCTATGTCAGAGATCAATATTACCTCGTTGCCTATGACAGCCACAGTCTTGTCGATGTAGTCGTATTTCTGGGCTGTAGCCGCCACGCACGAAGCGAGAGCGACCAACAGGGCGAGTGTTGTTTTCCTTATCATTTCGATGAATATATTTCAAAATTCTCCTTGGCCTTGGCGTCTTCTATCAAGTCTTGTTCCAAAGTGGTGAGAAGCTTGTGCTTTCTTCCGCTTATAATGATGTCCACTATCCGCTCCTGGCAAAACTCCACTGGGGGAATCTCCCCAGCCTTGATCATATCGACAACAAAAGCCACCCTGAGATTGCCCTGGCCATCCTTTATCTCTATGAACTTGCCGCTTTTCTTGGAGAGCATCTCGACATAGTCCACTCCAAACTCCCCGGCCAGAGTCACAGCGTCCATCCACCTGTCTGAAAAATCCACATAGCGCTGGGCCGAATTGAAAGCGATGCTGTCCGCCGCCACCACGTCAACAACGTCATCGGAAGACATCAACTTCTTGATTTTCTGCAGGTTCGGAGAGTCCTCCGCAATCCTCATAAAACGAGCCTTAAGGATGGGGCGCTCAAGCTTGAAGTTCTCCTTATGGGCCTCATAATAGTCATTTATCTCTTTTTGCGACACGACAGTGTCCAACCTCTCGGCCACATAACGCTGCTCGAAACGGTAGCGGAGGAGAGACTGCCTGTAGGCATCCAATTCCTTGGAGACATCCTTCTCCTCTTTACTAAGCTTCTGCTCGGCGATGTCCTGGAAAGCCATACCTGTGGCCCAGGAGTTTATGTACAGATTGGCCAGGCTAGCGCTGTCCTCAGGGCTGATACCATTGGGAATCACACTCTCAAGCTCAGAGATATAAAGTTTGTGGTCGCCCAGCTTCGCCACGACTTCCCCGTCGTGGATGAACGACTGGAAAGCCTTGCAAGAGGGCAAAAGGGCGGCCAAGACAATGGCGATTATGCGGAACCTCTTGAACATCAATTATCTGGAATAGTTCGGAGCCTCCTTGGTGATGGTCACATCATGAGGGTGGCTCTCAAGGAAGCCGGCGTTGGTGATACGCACGAACTTGGCCTTCCTCAAATCCGCGACAGTGTGGGCGCCGCAATAACCCATTCCTGCCCTAAGGCCTCCAACTAGCTGATAGACGACCTCAGACACAGTGCCTTTATAAGGGACCTGGGCGACAATTCCCTCAGGGACAAGCTTCTTGATGTCGGCCTCCATATCTTGGAAATACCTGTCCTTGGAACCCTGTTCCATCGCCTCCAGCGAGCCCATGCCCCTGTAGGATTTGAAACGGCGGCCGTTCATGATTATGGTCTCACCCGGAGACTCCTCAGTACCAGCGAGAAGAGATCCGGCCATGATGGTACCGGCGCCAGCGGCGAGGGCCTTGACTATATCTCCGGAATACCTGATACCGCCATCCGCGATGACCGGGATTCCAGTGCCTTTAAGGGCCTCACAGGCCTCCATGACAGCGGTCAGCTGAGGAACGCCTATTCCGGCGATGATTCTCGTTGTGCAGATGGATCCGGGGCCGATTCCGACCTTGACAGCCTTGACTCCAGCATCGGCGAGGGCCTTGGCACCTTCCGCGGTGGCGACATTACCGGCCACGATCTGGGCCTCAGGGAAGGCCTCACAAGCCTTGCGCACCATCTTGATAACCCCTTCCGAATGGCCATGGGCGGTGTCGAGGACAACAGCGTCGGCTCCCGCGTCGAGGAGCATCCCGATCCTGTCCACGGTGTCGGACTTGATGCCGGCTGCCGCGGCGACCATCAGACGACCTTTGCTATCCTTGGAAGCGATAGGGTTGTCCTTGATCTTCATGAGATCCTTGTAGGTGATAAGTCCCTCGAGCTTACCGTCTTTATCTACTACGGGAAGCTTCTCGACCTTGCTCCTCTGGAGGATATGGGTGGCTTCCGCGAGAGTGATGCCCTTGGGGGCGGTCACTATGTTCTCGCTTGTCATCACCTGGTTTATAGGCTGGGACATGTCCTCCTGGAAACGGAGATCCCTGTTGGTGACGATTCCGATCAGGAAGCCGTTGTTATCGACCACAGGAATGCCTCCGATGTGATGCTTGCTCATCATCGCCAGAGCATCCCCTACGGTGGCCTCGGGACGGATAGTGACCGGATCATAGATCATCCCGTTCTCAGCCCTCTTGACGCTGCGCACTTGCTCGCACTGGCGCTCTATGGTCATGTTCTTATGAATCACACCGATACCTCCAGCCCTGGCCATAGCTATGGCGAGAGCCGCCTCGGTGACTGTGTCCATAGCCGCGGACACGATCGGAGTGTGGAGCGCTATGTCTGTCGTGAAGAACGAGGTGACATCAACGTCACGCGGAAGTACATCGGAATGAGCCGGAACAAGAAGCACATCATCGAAGGTCAGGCCTTCGGGAATCTCTCTATTTACGAACTTCGCCATTGTGATGAGTTTAATTAGGCAAAGTTACGAATTATTCCCGAATATCACACAATTTACCTTGGAAGGTGTCCCGTTCCTCAAGGCGCTTGTCCAGAAGCCGTAATATGCCGTCATTGCGGATCAGGCCCCAAGGGGTTTCGGAGACGAATCTAGGCGGTACCTCCCCTGCGACCCTCTCGATGCAAAGGTCTGGGCGCAGCCGCTCAAGAATGTCGATGACAAGGTCGAGATAGTCTTCCAAACCGAGTCGGAGGAAGTCTTCCGGATGGTCGGAATACTCCCTCTCCATCCTTGTGCCCTTGACTATCTGCAACTGATGGAACTTCACGGATGTCAATGGCATAGCAGAGATGGTGGAACATTGGTCAAGCAGCATCCGGCGACTTTCGCCCGGGAGACCGAGAATGAAATGGGCCCCCACATCCAGTCCTCTCCGCGCCGTCATCTCCACTGCTTTTCTGGCACATTCAAAATCATGTCCCCGATTAATCCTCTTCAGCGTCTCATCGTAGCATGACTCAATACCGTATTCCACGACAATGACTTTCCCCTCGGAGGCCAGCCTCGCGAGGTAGTCGAGTTTCTCTTCATCGACACAGTCAGGCCGGGTGCCGATGACCAGACCGACCACCGACGGGTGGGACAGTGCCTCCTCATAGAGGACGCGGAGCCTCTCGAGTGGAGCGTAAGTGTTTGAATATGACTGGAAATAGGCAAGATAATGATTGACCTTGGGATAGCGTCGGCGATGGAACCAAATCCCTTCATCTATCTGTTGGAGCAAGGATTTTCCGGGAGTGCTGTAACCCGGATGGAAGGCCGCGTTGTCGCAATACGAGCAGCCTCCCGAGCCGACGGTCCCATCCCTGTTCGGACAGGTGAAGCCGGCATCAATGACCAGTTTCTGCAACCGCTCCCCGTAGATCCGATGATAGCGGCCGGCCGAAGTGTTGTATCTCTTGCCCTCAGGAAAGTCAAACATACCATAAAGATACGCTAAAAATCCTTATCTTCGCAAACAGATCCGACAAAGAGATTGACATGAGAAACCCTATTATTTATATTCCAGCCATTTTGGCGTTGATTTGCACCATGAGTAACCTTTCCGCCCAAGAGCCGGAGAATAAGCATTTGAGGCTCACCGACAAAGTTTTGCCCGCAGTACCGACACATGCGGTAGTGGAACTTTCCGTCAATTTCATGCGGGAGAAGCCGGAATTTGAGGCTGAGCTAGGCAACCAGGCCTTGATGGGAACCGTGGTCGAGATTCTGGAGCAGAACGACATCTGGGTGAAAATCAAGAGTCCGGAACCTTACACCGCGTGGGTCGATGGCAGGGGGCTGGTGATGATGAACATCAAGGAAATAGCTGATTATAAGGAAGCTCCGAAGTACATCTGCACGGCGATGAGATCAAACATCTATGAGGAGCCATCGCTGAAATCCAGGATAGTCTCGGAATTCGTGCTCGGCGACCTTGTCAGGATAATGTACAAGACCTTGACCCACACGAAAGGTAGCCTTAAAGGTTACGAGGAAGGCAGGGCAGTGCTGAAGAAAAAGTTCGTTGGGGTTGTGCTGCCTTCCGGGAAGACGGGCTATGTACCGGCCAAGGACGTGGCCGTGTTCTACAAATGGGCGAAGGACAAGTACTCCAGACTCAACGATGAGGATGCCTTGCGCCGGAACATTGTCGAGACCGCCTCAAAGTTCCTCGGAGTCCCTTACATGTGGGGCGGAACCTCCTCAAAGAATGTTGATTGCAGCGGCCTCACGAGAAGCGTGTTTTTCGCCAATGGCATATTGCTGCCACGCAACGCTTCCCAACAAGGGAGAGTCGGGGAGAACTTGCCGCTTTTCAGTGCCGAGGGGGATGTGATCTGGCAGGCGCTTCTCCCCGGAGACCTGGTGTTTTGGGGACGTGAGGCGGCGGATGGAATTCCGGCCAAGGCCACGCATGTGGGAATATACATCGGTGACGGTCGCTTCATCCATTCCTCCTATATGGTCAGAATCAGTTCGTTGGATCCTTCCGCTCCAGACTATTACGACAGGAAACCCATCTGTGCCCGCCGTGTTGCCGGTCAGGTTGACATGAAGGATTCCGGCATAAGCTCCGTGTTCGGGAGCCCCAGTTATTTTCCTCGTTAATAGCTCACCAGCAATCAGTTATCAGCGGCGAGAAGGGATATGATTCGGTCAACCACCGGATCGACCTTTCCCGACGAGGTGGTGAAATTGTTGGCCATTATAGAGAATACTATGACATCCGACTTGGAGCCTTCGGAGGGTTCGATGTAACCGCTGAAACAACGGACTCCACCCATGGATCCGCTCTTGAGGTGGACCCGGGATTTGACAGCGTCGCTTTCCCCTTTCAGGCGGCTCTCATAGTGGCGACCTCCCGGCTGGCCCATAGTCTCGACATAATCTCCGAAAACAGGGCTGTCCATCATGGCGGAAAGGAATTTCACGAAATACTCCGGAGAGACGTAATTCGTTCTGGATAAACCACTTCCGTCATCAATCCGGATCTGGTCCGGATCTGCTCCCAGTTTCTTCAACACATCGGACATGGCGCTTGCGCAAGAATCTTGACGGGCGGAATGATGGAGCCTTCGTCCAAGAATCCGGTAAAGGGTCTCCGCATAGAAATTGTCGCTCTTGAGCAAGGTTTGTTGGACTATGCGTTTAAGCGTAGGAGAATACGTCACCCCGATCATTTTCATGTCATCGACCTTGGCCGCATAAGGGCCGTTCTCCAAAGAGCTGAGATCCGCGCGGATCCGGCCGAGCCTCACATCCGCAACTCCTTGAGTGACCTCTATTCCCTTGGATCTGAGATATTCACGGAAATAATGGGCGCATGTGTAGGCTCCGAATTTGTTGGAAAACTCCTCCGTCTTGGTCTGGCGATCAATAGCGAAGGTGCCTCTCACCTCCGCATAAGGGGCGAACTCGGACGTGAACATGTAAAGCTGGTCGCCAGTTCCTGCCGCTCCGGTAGCGCAAGTGTAGTTGTACTTCATCCAAGGAAGCGAGGGAAACGAGACAAGGACATTGACCTGGGAACCCACCGTGGGGCCATGAGAGACTTTCATGTCGATGGCGTTCTCGTAGAAGCAAAGCCCGTCACCTCCTGTGCCATAAGCGGTTCCGATGTCTTGGAACTGCCAGGTGTCCCGCTCGATAGGACCATCGAAATAACGGCCGTCACCAATCAGCAGGCCATTGATTTTTTTAATGCCCGCCTTGTCGAGGAACCCTTTCCACTGTGCGAACAGGACGTCCCTGCGCAGAGCGATGGAATCTTTCGAGGCTATCGTAGGGTCTCCTCCTCCCACTATGTAGAGGTTACCGTTAAGGACTCCATCGGAGATTGTCCCTGTGTAACCGATCCGAGTCGTGAATTTGAAATCCGCCCCTAGCTGATGCATAGCGGCTCCGGTGGTGATGAGTTTCATCGTGGAAGCCGGGACCAAGCGCTTGTCTGGATTCCATGAAGCCAAGGTCTTTCCATCTCCGGTCACGGCAAGGACACCGAAAGAAGCGTGGGAGAGTATCTCATTGGACGCGGCGGATTCGATGTATCGCTGGGCCTTGGTCCGACTATGCTCACCTACCGTCTCAGGGGCAGTCTTTACGGCTTGGTTCTGGGCATCCGCGGGGCAAAGGAATATGGCGGCCACAAAAGCGGCAACTATCAATTTGATGATTCTCATATTCACAAAATTAGTAAAAAACGTTAAATTTGTTGGCTATTAACTATCATTCGAATATGAAAAAATGCGTTCTCGTGTCCGGCGGAGCTGGATTCATAGGAAGTCACGTGACTGTGGAACTCATTGAGGCAGGGTACGATGTGATCGTTGCCGACAACATGTCCAATTGCGACATGACCTGCTTTGAGGGGGTTAAGAAGATAACCGGAAGGGAGGACATCCCTTTCTTCAAGATCGATTTCACAGATCCCGTGGCCGCGGAGTTGCTGTTCACCACCAACAAAATTGACGCGGTGATCCATTTCGCCGCATTCAAGGCTGTAGGTGAATCAGTTAACGAGCCTCTGAAGTATTACAAGAACAACCTGAGTTCTTTCATGAACGTGATCGAGAGCGCGAAGGCCCATGGTTGCGACAACATCCTCTTCTCTTCCTCCGCCACCGTCTATGGCGAGCCGAAGGATCTGCCTGTGACAGAGGAAACTCCCAGACAACCAGCTACTTCCCCTTACGGTAACACGAAAACCATGTGTGAGGACATCCTTCGTGACTGCGTCAAGGCATATCCGGAGATAAAAGGAATTGCTCTTAGATATTTCAATCCTATCGGAGCCCATCCGTCAGCGCTTATCGGCGAGCTCCCACGGGGAATTCCCAATAACCTGGTCCCGTTCATCACCCAGACAGCTATCGGCAAGAGGGAATGCCTTTCCGTATTCGGAGACGACTACCCCACCCCGGACGGTACCTGCCTGAGGGATTTCATCGATGTGGTTGACCTTGCCAAGGCACATGTCTTCGCTGTCCGAAGGATGCTTGAAGGCAAGATGAAGAAAGACTACGAGATCTACAACATCGGCACCGGCACTCCACTCTCCGTCATGGAGTTGATCAAAGGATTCGAGAAGGCTAACAACCTCAAACTCAACTACAAGATAGCTCCAAGAAGAACCGGGGACATCTCCGCTCTATGGGCTGATCCGACCCTCGCGAACAAGGAGTTGGGTTGGAAAGCCGAGCGGCGGACCGAGGACACCCTCGCCGCCGCCTGGGCCTGGGAAAAACACCTTGCTTCTAAGGAATAAATCTAAATCCAGCCTTTGCGAAGCAGCACCTCCGCGATTTGTACGGCATTCGTTGCCGCACCCTTGCGGATGTTGTCGCTGACACACCAGAAATTGAGGCCGTACTTCACGGAAGGATCCCTTCTTAAACGTCCCACAAACACATCATCCTTGCCAAGGGAGTAAAGCGGCATCGGGTAAACGAACTCCGAAGGGTTGTCCTGGATCGTGACACCTTCGGTCTTGGACCATATTTCCCTGACTTCCTCAAGGGTGAAATCCTTCTCAAACTCAAGGTTGATAGACTCGGAATGGCCTCCCTGGACAGGAACTCTGGCGGTGGTCGGGCTGACGCCTATCGAATAGTCGCCCAGGATCTTATGAGTCTCGTTGACCATCTTCATTTCCTCCTTGGTGTAGCCGTTATCCAGAAAATCATCAATATGGGGAATTACATTCTGGTCTATGGGATAGTGATAGAAGGCAGGATACTCACCCCATGTGCCACCGCTTCTTTCGGCCATCATCTGGTTGATAGCCGGGGTTCCGGATCCTGTGACAGACTGGTAGGTGGAAACAACGATTCTTTTAATGGTGTACTTCTCGTGTAGAGGAGCCAAAGGGAGGAGCATCTGGATAGTGGAGCAATTAGGGTTGGCGATGATATAGTCCTCTTTATCAAGAACTTCCGCATTGATTTCGGGAACAACCAACTTCTTTGTGGGGTCCATCCTCCAGCAAGAGGAGTTATCGACCACTCGGCAACCCACTTCGGCAAACTTAGGAGCCCATTCTTTCGAGATGTCAGCTCCAGCGGAGAACAGGGCAAGGTCCGGTCTCATAGCCACCGCATCCTCAGCGGTGACGACGGGATATTCCTTACCTCTAAAGGGGATCATCTTCCCGACCGACCTTCCGGAAGCTACGGGAATGAACTCATCCACAGGGAAATTCCTCTCTTCGAGGACTTCGACCATCCTGGTACCTACCAAGCCGGTCACACCAACAACGGCTACTTTCATTTCTTGTTCGTTTTATGAAAAAAAGGGAGGACATTGGAGCCCTCCCTACTATAATGCGATACTAGGCGAGAGCTTATTCAGCCTGGCCGGATTTCTTCACGATGTCGCTGAGTTTAGCGTAAAGCTCATCAGTCTTCTCAAGGAGTTCCTGACGTATCGAGGCGTAGTAAGCGCCCTTCTTTCCCTCGGGTTTCATGTTCACCTTGTCCTTAAGGTCGTTGAAGAGGTTGACAGCCTCATCGAGGAGTCCGCCAAGAGCCTCGTCGTCAGCCTTCGAATTGACTGAACTGAAAAGTGAGCAATCGTCGATGAAAGCACCGATCACATACTCAATGTCTTTCTTAATGTCTCTAAGATTCATATCGTTCTGAATTAATTCGGTGCAAATATAGTGTTTTTTCTCAAGAAACTCAACTTTATAAACAGTTGCGGCCTGCTGATGCCACTCCCTTACGTCCCAAATCTTTTAACAATTTGGGATAATGGTTTTGAGAAGGCGGGACAAAGGGAATGGATTCGTCCCATATATTTGTAACATAATTATTTAAAGCCATGCTCAATACAAACAGGAAAGATTATTATTCTGCACCCGAAACCGAGGTGTTTAGAATCCAGATGGAAGGGGGGATCCTATCTATCAGTGGCAATGACGCCAGCCTATCTGGCGCCGGAGTAAATGAAAGTGACGCGGATGAAAACGGTAAAATTTGGTAGTGTTATGAAGCAATCCTTATTATTGGCATCCATTGTTCTTTTCGCTGCTGTCGGAGCAGGATGCACCCAAGAATCACTTGACACCCGGAACTCTTCTGCGGATAATAATGGAGACAAGATCACGCTACGCGTTTCCGCCGTAACCAAAAATCCGAAAGTACAGGCAGAAACCGGAACAAGAATCTCTTATGGCTCCACAGATGCCACCTGGGAAACCGGAGACAAGATTTTCCTTATTAAGAGCGATGGGACCACCATTACGCTCACTCTCACAAACGGAGCCGGAACCACTTCTGGAAGTTTCTCCTCCACAGATCCGGTGGTAGCAGGAACCTATATACCGTACGCCGTGAGCAAAACTTCTTTGGACAAAGAGTTCGTAAGCGTATCCTCAGGCGTTATCACCATGAACCTTAACGCACCGGGAGGAGGCACGCTGGCCGATGCCCTGGAGCATGATATCCTCAGAGGAGAATCGATAGTACTTGCCGACAACCAGTCCACAGCCACCATTGGCAATCTCAACACACACATGTTGAGTTATTTGCGTTTCCGGTTCACAAGCGCGTCCAAAGCCATCACAACCATCGGTATGGATTCAGCTGGCGGAGTGTACAAGACTGTAAGCATTGCCGCGAACGGAACCGTAAGCGGAAGTGACCCTTCCACAGATGTGGTGAATGTCACTGCTGAAGACGATGAAAGCGGAACGTATGCCGGCTATTTTGCCGTTTACAAGAGTACTTCCACCAGCCTTATGGCTCATGCCACGGATGAGGACGGGGCGCAGTACACCCGGTTGGTGTCAACCGAGACCGCCAATTACACGGCGGGATCTGTCTATGGAAAGACGTTTACACTTTCTTCCGACATGGTAGCGGCTTCCGCGACAGGCTCCCTCAGCGGACACTCCTGGAAAAACCTGGGCTTGAGTGTAAAATGGGCCGAATTCAATGTCGGTTCTTCCAGCGAGTATTCGTATGACCAGAATGTGGATAACACTGAAGGAGGAACTGCCGGAGCGACATGGCCCGGATGGCGCATTCCCACACGTGCCGAAGTGGAGGAGCTTTTCTATGCCAGCGAGCGCCAGTGGGTTACCGGTTCTAACAACGGCGTAAAATTCAATTGCAACGATAACTATGTTGCAATGGGAGCCGGAGGCTATTACAGGGATCGGGGCGACCGGGATTGGACGTACAATGTCGGCTCTACGGTTTATCTCTATATCGATGAAACCCATACGGAAACCAATGGTACAGCCCGTTTATGGGCGACAATAAGCGGCTCCGGCACAGCGTTGGGTTTTGGCAGCGCTAATCTGGGAACCAATCTCTTTTATTTCTCCAACTTTGCTGCCTTGCGTCTGGTTTGCGATTATGAATAATTCACTATCTTTGCGATAGTGAAGCGCTTATCCCTCATACTCTTTGCCGTGCTCGCCGCTGCGTGCTCACAGGGTACCGGCGGTTGGGCACTGCAGTGGCCAGACTTGCCGGAGCCGGTCTCCACACCTTACGTGATGGTTCTTAATGGAGAACTTACACTGTTTGGTGGGCATACAGACGGCTTCCTGCTCTCGTCATCGGCCTGGTATCTCAAGGGCAGGACGTGGCATAAGCTTCTTATGAAGTATCCCCACGACCATGGTTTCTGCACACCGCTGCCGGATGGACGTGTGATGCTTGGCGGCGGTATTGCGGAACCTTTCGGAATAGGCCAGAGTTGGGGCGTAGAAGTCTATGACCCCGTTTCACATAGTTTCACACCGGTAGGTATCCTGGACCGTAAAAGAGCGGGTGTTTCGGCCTTGGCCTTACCTGACGGACGGGTGCTGGTGAGCGGAAACTGGTATGCCCCCGATGCGATGGAGATCTATGAGCCCGGAAAAGGATTCACCTTTCTGAAAGATGTTACGGTGCAGCGCAATAATCCTTTTATCCTGGCTTCTTCCGAAGACAATGCAATTATCTTTTCCGGCCTCGACAATTATGGCAAACCTTCCGACGGTACGGTGGACCGCCTGCACGGCGACCCTTTCTACGAACCGTTGCTGGATGAATGGGAGGTCTGGGTCACAAAGAGAGCCGACCTTTCCATAGGTGAGTATTCCTATCTGGTCCTCGCCAGGCATCGTGAAAGGAAAGAAATTGGCGTCTTACGGATCGTGGGGGAACAGTTCTCCCTCTTGGAGACCGACCAGCCCATACCCGCCTGTTCAGAAGCCGGAGATTACAGGTGGGGCCAACTGACTGTGGACCGGAGCCACCGGAACGCATTTACTATAGGGGTTGATATGGAAGGAAATGCCTGCATTGTTCGCATCTGCTATGATCCTATCTTCGACGGAGGAAAAGCCGAAGTGGCGCTGACAAGGGTCGATGGTTCATTTCCTTTGGCTGACTCATTCGCTTTGCTCCCGGACGGGATAATTGTGCTGCCCGGCGGCAACAGTATCTCTCCGACAGGCGAAATCCCCGCGGCGAACAATTTCGTCACCAGCCGCGATGTCTGGGCTTTTCCAACAGAGGCACTGCCGAAACCAGCCTTCCCTTGGTCTTGGGTCATCGCCGTTTGCCTCCTGTTACTGACGGCAGGAGCCTTTTTCCTGCGGAAGGGCGTGAGACCCGCCTCCGTGGAAGAGAGAGAAGACCTTCCAACCTCCCTGCAGTTATCGGAACAACTCTCACAAATCATTGAGAAAGAGGAGCTTTTCAAACAGCCGGACCTTCGCATTTCCGATATTGCCTCTCGGCTGGCGACTAACAGAACCTATATCAGCGCCATCATCAAGAGTCTTTCCGGAGAGAATTTCTCTAATATGATCAACGGCTACAGAGTCCGCTATGCACAAAAGCTGATGAAGACGCATCCGGATATGAGCGTTACGGAAATCGCCGAGGAAAGCGGTTTCTCCTCCCGCAGCGCGTTTTATCGTAACTTCAAAGAAATGACTGGCTTGAGTCCAACCGAATGGAAAAAGTCGGCTTTATCTGTATGAATGAAACGGAACACGGTCAACAATCTCCAGCCCAGTAACGCTTGACGTCTTGCCAGTGGTAATAGGGGGCGACATCCGTCTTCACGGGGATGGACGTTTCGTTTTCGTTCAGGAGGAACTTTACCAGAATGTCGTCGGAGCCTTCCTTGCGGTAGAAGACCAGCTGGAGGTTCGCCGCCATAGGGATGAGTTTGTCAACGGAAATGGATTTGTGCAGGTTCTTGAAATCAGTCCGGCCGCCCATTGCCTCCCGGATGCCCATCAGGTAAGCCAGCGGGAGAAGGGAACCGTCATGGGCGAAACGGAGCGTCAGCGAAGGCTCGCCCGAGCGGATTACCTGGTCGGCGATACGGACGATACTGTCGCGGACGGTCGTCTGTCTCTGGTACATGGGCGTGGAACCGGGAATGAGGCCGCAGCTGAGCAGTATGCCGGCATTGATAGCCTTCCAGGCACGGAACCATTCGTCTTTGGTAAAGACATCGGTGAGCGACAGGTTGAGTTCGGGTACATTCTGGAGATCTGACGCTACGTTGAAGAGGCATTCCATAAGTTCGTGACCGTCGATGACCGATTCGGCTTTGCTGACATCGGTGAACAGGGCCTTCATCAGGCGGGCCGGATTTGCGGCTTTTTCATAAAGTGATTCGGCTTGCTGTTCCAGACCGGCCGAGGCGGGTGTCGGCACGGGTTCCACCTGCGGGTCCCGAACGATGAAAGGCATATCGCGTTGGCTGGCATCCATCCGGATATCCAGTGTTGGGTTCAGCCCCTGCAATTCCTGGCAGAAGTAAAACATGCTGATCATACATCTTCCTACAGTAGAAGACCGGGCATCCACCTGGAGAGGCCGGGAGAGCAGTTCCGGGAATCGTTCGTACATCCGTCTGGCAATATCCTGGTGCTGACGGCCGCCCAGCGCCGTGAGTTCCCCGTCACGTTTCCAGGCATCCGCATAGCCCTTCTTCAACTTGTCCAGCACTTCCGCGCCCTTGGGCGTGAGTATGCCAAGCTGTGCCAGCGTGTCCAGTTTTTCGATGGCATAGGCATAATAGGTGTTTTCCTCCATATAACGGGAGCCGTGGCGACCATGGTGGCTGATATAAAAGGGTTCATATCCCGCCGGTGCAGGCGTCAATGCCTTCTGAGAAGGACCGGGATAAACGAAATAGTTGGCGCCGGCCCGGTTGATGTCCTTGTACAACTCCTTCTGGGAGGTTTGTGCCGCCGCTCCCACGGTGGAAAGGAGCAGCGTCAGGATCAAAAGCTTAGTCTTCATCTTCTTCAGGGGTTTGGTAAACGAGGTTGGCGGATGCAATCATATGGCGGAAATACGGTTCCACATCAGACCAGTGATAGTACGGATAACAGTCGGTCACAAGCGGGATGGACGTTTCGTTCTCGTTCATCAGGAACTTCACCAGGATGTCGTCGGAACCGGTCTTGCGGAAGAAGACAAGCTGGATGTTGGCCGCCATCGGAATCAGGCGGAAAATGGAGAAACGGCGGTGCAGATTCTCCATATCGTCCGTGGCGCCCCGCGCTTCCGGGAAGCCAAGGATGAAGGCAAAAGGCAACACCACGTCGTCGTGGCCGAAACGGAGGCGCAAGCCCTTCCCGCCGGAAGCGACCATAGCGGCCGCCTCGTCGAGGAAGTTCTGCAGCAGCGGATAGATCCGGTGATAGCTCGTTACGGCTCCCGGCATAAGGCCCTCCCACAGGCACCAGCTGGCATTGTAGGCCCGGAATCCGTCTATCATACCTTCTTCTCCGAACAAGTCGTTGAATGACAGTTGCAATTCCGGCAGGCAGTACATATCGGATGCGATGTTGTAAAGGTCGTCGGCGAAAGTATACGAGTCGATGAAGGTCTGCGCACGCTGCGGATCTGTGAAAATGGCCTCCATCTGGGGTTGTCCGCTGAGCATTCTCTGCTTGAATAACTCCAGTTCCCGGTACAGGCTGTCGTCCGTGGCGGATGGCTGTACAACGATGGATGTATTCGCCCGGAGGTAATAAACGTCGTGTTCGCTGGCGTCCATCGAGATGGTGAGCGACGGATTGATCGACTTGAGCTCGTTGCAGAAATAAGCCATGCTGAGCATGACACGCCGGGAGTTGGAAGCGTTAGCAGTGACTTGCAGCGGCTGGCTGAGGAGCGAGGGGTAGTTGTCGAACATCCGCCGGGCGATGGCTTTGTGCTGCCGGGCGCCTAGTGTAGTGAGTTCCCCGGCTCTGTCCTTTGCATCGGCCGCGGCTTTCTGGACACGCAGGTAGACGTCCTTGCCATAGTCAGTCAGGATTCCCAGGAACTGGGCGGTATCCAACTGTTTCTGCAGGCGGCGGTAGGCTCTGTCGCTGGTCATATACCGGGCGCCGTGGCGGCCGTAATGACTGATGTAAAAGGGTTCATAGCCTTCCGGAGCCGGTGTCAGGTGGCCGGTTGGAACAGGATAATTGGCATAGTTTCCTGCCGTGAGTTCTATGTGGGTAAGGAGTTCCTCACGGGAGGTCTGTGCTCCTGCAGTCCATCCCAGGAAAAGCAAGAACAAAAAGCTAAGTCTGAAATACGGTTTCATCTTCAACAAGCTGTTTATGCAAAGATACGGAAAAGTTGAACCCGGGACAAGGGGAAAACAGCCCTGACAGATTCATTTTCGATTCCGGCCACAGAATGCGTTTATAGCTGCGTACGCGCATTCTGTGGCCACGAATCAGGTCATATTGCCTTCTTTTTGGACACAGAATGCGTCTTAGGTCGTATAGGCGCATTCTATGGCCCTCGGCTTCGGTGCTTTGCTTCTCATGGCGTTGGTAGTCCTGTCGGTCGCTCCGCTGCGAAGGGTATATGCTTGGAAAACCGTCGCGCTTGCGCGACCCCTCCCACCGCTTCGCGGCGGGCCCCTCCCTCTAATAGCCGAGGGTGGCTAAGGTTTTCCAAACATATACCTTCTCCGCTTCGCTTAGCGCAATCGGGCGATAACGGAGGCAATGATGGGAAGGCAAGGGTGAACTTTTACCGCGACAGGATTCTAGCAAGCCGTTCGGTCCTGTCGCGGCCGGTTACCGGGCGAAAGTGGCCTTTTTTCTGCCGCGACAGGACTGCCGCAGGCCGCAGGATCCTGTCGCGGCAGAGATTGCGCGTGATGTTGTGTGTCGCTTGCCCCTCCGCATTCTGACACGCCCGAAAAACCATCGCTGTACCTCCGCTTTTTGACAAACCCGAAAAAGCTATCGCCTAATATGCTGAATATAAACGTATTGCTAGATTCTTCCTGTCCTCGTCGGAACAGAAAGAGGGATATGGCCGGAGGATTAGATGCGACGGGTCTGCCGCGGGCGGATTATCACAGCCTTTCGGTCCCCACCTGTGGTATCCGTTCGATTTCACACAGACCGTCCCTGTTGCCGACAACGAAAGGTACAGGCAGATTGTTTCCTTGGACAAGACTGTTGAGGTAAAGTGGTTCGTGAAGGATGAACAGGGTGGTGCTGAAGGTGTCTCCGACCTTCAATTTAGAGTTCTCCGCTTGTTCGACGGTGAATTTTGCGTTGCCGAGATAACGAAAGGTGCAGCGGCGGTCTGGTTTCCAGGACACGGATACCCGGTCACCGATGCTCAGGTCGTCAACACTGATGTGCGTGGAAATGACTGGATCGGAGCCGCTGGTTCTGTCGATGTGTTTCAGAAAGTCATCCCAATCCGGATAGCCGAGCGAACGGGAAAGGATGTCCAGCGTGCTGCCCCGTGTTTCGTCCGCCCCTTCAATATAGCCCCAGAGCCTTTTTAACGTGGTCGGACTCATGGTTTCGTGCGTGCGCTCCCAGATGACGCCGCTTAGGAAGATGAAGTCATTGGGTGTCTTCATCTTGCGATTCAGCCGGTTTTCGATCTGTTTCTTGAGTTCGTGGATTTCGGGACTGGTCTTCTTCATGCGGGCTGCTGTTAGGTATTCACAAAGATGTGCATTTTTCTCAAAACGACACAGTCCTTTTTGGTCCTTTAACTGCACAAAGGTTGCCGGATGCCTGTTTGTGGAGGAAATGTTGTAACTTTACAAAACGATCCGGCCATGAACGACAACAGTACATCCGGTCCTGTCAGCGGACAGTTCCTTTCGGAAAACGACGTCCTCGACGTCTATGAAGATGTGTCCGGCGGTGGCTTCAGCCGATTGGTGAAAGTCAAGCGCCAGGGCCGGTGGTTTATGCTCAAAGGACTGAAATCTGAATACCTTGACCAGGCTGTCTATCTTGAATTGCTGAAGAAAGAGTATGCGCTGATGGTGCAGCTCGACCATCCCGCCATCGTGAAGGCTTACGCCAAAGAAGTCAACGAGTCGTTGGGTCCCTGTATTGTCATGGAGTACATCGATGGTGTCCGGCTCGACACGTTCCTTTCCGGCAATCCCACGGCGGAAGCCCGGCGCAAAGTGGTGGACCAGCTCGTTGATGCGCTGATCTATATCCATAGTAAACAGATTTTTCACCGGGACCTCAAGCCCGGCAACATCCTCGTTACGCGGAATGGGGGGAATGTGAAAATCATCGATTTCGGCCTGTCCGACGCCGATGATTACGCGATTTTCAAGCAGCCGGCCGGCACTGAAATGTATATGGCGCCGGAGCAGGCATCCAGAGCAGGGATCGACTTTCGGTCGGATATGTATTCGTTCGGCCTTATCCTGCGCGAGATTTTTCCGCACCGTTATCAGGCCATTGCCGCCAAGTGTACCCGGCAGGACCGCGACAGACGCTATGAAAGTATGGCGGCAGTCCGGAAAGCACTGGACCGGAACGATCGCTGGCGGCGATTCTTGCCGTATTGCTGCTTTTTCACCGTTTTGTTCCTGGCTTTTTCGCTGCTTTTACAACGTCATTCAGCACAACAGGCGGATACTCTCTCTACTGAAATCATTCAGCCTGACCAGGAATCGTATCTGAAGAAGGCACGCTGGCTCACCCAGGTCAACCTGCAGGAGTTGTTGGAAATGGTGGAAGCAGGGAATGCCTATAAAGAAGTGATGTTGGCCCGCGTATCCAACCAACATCTCATTTTGCGTGAAAAGGGCGCGGAGCTGAGCAATCTTTATGCCCCTGGAAGCCCTGAGCAGCTCCACTTTATGACGCAGTTCAGCCGTGAATTGGAAATGAATGAGCGCCGGGCAAGGAGTTCTATCGACAAGGCCTGTCCCTCTTTTGAAGCAGCGTATCAGGAGGGTCGCCTCGGCAAAAGAGCGTACGACAGCCTGAAATGGGAAGTGGCCCCCTTCGTCATGACAATGACGGCAACGGAGATTACCGCCTCATCGGCTTTGGGCGGGGTGGAACTGTTGGAAGATTCTTATGCAGGAGATTCCCGGACAGGGCTATGCTGGGGACTATGCCACAACCCCACGACCGAAGACCATCATTTGTCGATTAGCAGTCCCCAGAGGCAGGAACGCATTTTGATGAGCGGGCTTGCCCCCAACACAACCTATTATGCGAGAGGCTATGTCGAAACAGGTGCAGGAACAACCTATGGCAGTGAAATCTCCTTCAAGACGGAGGACGGCCCATGGCCGGTTCCCGAGGGCGCTGTCAGAGGCCTTTTCTCGGTGGATAGGGGAGTCCAGGTTTACTTTTCAAAAGGCAATCTGCAATATCAGGCCTCGACCGGAACCTGGCGCTTCGCCGAGCACCAGTATGACTTCGTCGGAAAAGACAACTTGAAGATTTCGCCCACCTGGGAGGGGTGGATAGACCTCTTTGGCTGGGGCACAAGCGGCTATGACCATGGGGCATTGGACTACCAGCCCTGGAGCGGCAACGAAGACACAAAGAGCGATGCGCGTCACTATGCCTATGGGAAGCCGGAAAGCCATCTGTTCGAGCAAGACGGAAAAGCGGATTGGGGTTACAACTGCATTGGGAACGGAGGAGACAAGGAAAACGGTTGGCGTACCCCCACAGTTTCAGAATGGGTCCATCTGTTATTCAACCGCAAGACTTCTTCGGGTGTGCGTTTTGTCAAGGCGCAAGTTGCCGGAATCAATGGCCTGATGCTTCTTCCCGACGATTGGAATGTCGCTGTCTATCCTTTGAATGCAGCAAACGACGGAAGTGCCGGGTACAGTTCGAACGTCATTTCGCTGACTGATTGGCATCGCGTGCTGGAATCTTCCGGCGCCGTATTCCTGCCCGAGGCCGGGGCCCGTACCGTCAATGGAATCTTTACTGGTATGGGGGGCTATTATACTTCCAGTGCCGCCAGTTCCGATGCCTGGCATTTTCTGCTCAGCAATTTCGACCTTTATTTCGACGCCCACGGCCACCGCGGCGACGGCCTCTCCGTCCGCCTTGTCCAGAATTTCTGAGCAGCCCTCTAAAAGGACCAAAAAGGATCAACACGGGCTTTTCCGGTTTTCCTAACTTTGGAGAACAATCAATTTTTGAATTAGCTTTTTGAATTATTCTTCATTCGTTTCTATATTATATACGTTTCCAATCCTGTTGCTATGAAACCAAGGATATCAGCAGAAACCTACATCCCTCCGGAGAAGCGTATATATGTGGATATGGATGGTGTCTTGGTGGATTTCGATTCAGGTGTCAATCGGCTGAATACCAAGACTCTGGCTCAATATGTCGGCAAGTATAAAAATGCCCCCGGAGTCTTCGCCCTTATGGATCCGATGCCCGGAGCCATAGAAGCCATCAACCGCCTGGCCGATCAATTCGACGTTTACATCCTGTCTACAGCCCCTTGGGATAATCCCACAGCATGGTCAGATAAACTCAATTGGGTTAAGCAGCATCTCGGCAAACCTTTCGAAAAGAAACTTATCCTGTCTCACCACAAAGAATTGCTCTGTGGTGATTTCCTGATTGACGATTGGGACAAACACGGCACATCCAAGTTCCAGGGCGAATGGATTCAGTTCGGCAGCCCGCAGTTCCCGGACTGGAATGCTGTTGAAAAGTATTTAAATCAAAAAGTATAAATACCATGACTAAAACTGATTACATCAAACAGATCATCCTCTTTAATGCCGATAAAAACGTCATCAGACTGAAAGAGAAGTACAACGAAGCATCATTCTTTGAGATCATCGCAAAGGAAAGAAGCGAGACCACTTACAGCGCTTTCCTTAAATGGCTCCTCGAAGGCAAAGCGGTAGGTACGGAAGAGTTGTCCCCACTTATGATGCTGCTGGATATTCTTGTCAAACGGACAGAAGATTATCCCTGCCCTGAGACAAGCGTTTCGCCGGACCTGAAGAACGGGATATTAACCAGGTCTTTAGCGCTAAACAACATTACTGCTAGCATCGAGAAATCTGTCGGCAGTCTAACGTGTGAGATTGCCGGCGGCAATGCAGTTTGTTCTTCTGATCAATTGAATGGCATTGCGGCAAAGAGTATCGACAGAATCGATATTCTCCTGCAATGTGACGTCTCTGCAGAAGGCTTGAAAAGCAAGCCGATGCAGGTCATCATCGAGAATAAGATAGATTCCAAAGAAGGGGGAAAGAAAAGCAATGGAAAAACCGGTGTCGACATCTATGATCGTGCGTCCCAAACAAAGCGCTATTACATGGCAACGCAGAGGGATGATGTTTATCAGTGGTATGTTTATCTGACTCCGGAACCGCAAATCCCCAGCCGGCATTACTCCGTGGAGGAGGGACCCACAGATCCTCACTTTATTCATATAACTTATCAGGATATCCTTGACGGGATCATCATTCCCCTGTTGGCATCGTCATCCATTTCCTCTCGTGCCCGTTTCTTCCTGGAAGAGTTCAGGGACCAGCTTGCATTCCCCAGCCTTAACGGTGCTTCGGTTCAACCCAGTATTGCTATCGGCAATGACCAATCCAAAGAATTGACAGCCATCTGGAAAGATTATGAAGAATTGATTACAGATTCTGCGTTGGCCGCATCCGAAGGAACCTTTTGGAGAATAGGCGACGTGTGGTACGATCATCAGCCTCGTGTTGAACTGGCGCTTATGTTGAAGGAAATAGGTGCTCCGGAGGCAGAGAACTTCCTGACCCGCGCCTCCGAAGGCAGAATTGTCACGTCAAAGGGGCTTCAGTACAAGAAAATTGTAAAAGTTGCCGAGAAGAACGGCATCGAAACAGAAATCGCCGAAAACGATTTCGGAGAAAATCAGGTTCTGCTGGAAGCCTTCTGGGACAAGAACAAACGCTTTTTAACGGCCCTTCTCGGCGGAATTGAAGGAAAGGAAAACGTCTTGGCTCTGGCGAAAGAGGTCGCAAAACGCGATACGACCAAATATACTGTATTCTTTGATGGGACAGTTCTGTCAAAAACGTCACCCAAAGGAGTGACAGCATGGACTATCGTGACCAAGTGGGCTCAATTGTATAGAGCAGCTGGTAAGAAACTTGACTTGGAGTGTCTCCGAAAAACGTTCCCCAGGACTTGTAACCCTTACTATGAACAGGGGAAATGGTATAAGCATTTGTTCTATCCAAAAGGCGCTTGCGTCTATGATGGAGAGAAGGGTGACGGAAGTGTCCCTACGAGCCATTGGGATATCGATTTTAATGGGAAATACGATATCCCGACCGATGATGGAGCGGTCGTTTTCTTGAAAATGTGGCGCAAGGATGCCCTCGAGCAATTCATTGAAAAGGCGGAGGCCATGTCCATTTTCCAGGGTAAACTCAGTGTCATTTCAGAATAAGTCAATTATCTAACGATGAATAGAACCACTGTTTATTATGGCACTTAAGATTACAAAAGACACAAAAATGATTACGCTCCGATCGGAGGAAGTAGTACATACCAAAAGCACCGTCATAGGTAGCAGGATGTTCGCCGACCGCGATGACTTGGTTGAAGTCGTTATCCCTGAAGGTATCATCCGCATAGAGAAGGATGCCTTCATCGGCTGTGACCGTCTGGAAAAAGTCATCCTGCCCGAATCGGTAACTGAAATTGAATGCTGGGCAGACGATAAGCATTCCCAAAGCAGTACACTTTTTAAACCCTTTGCTGACCTTCCCAAATACTTGCAAGAAGGCCGCGAGATTGACCTGGCCCCGGACCATTGGCGTTAGTAAAAACCTAATCTACAAACAAACAATGCAAATAAATTCTCCATTCCGCTGTTGCGACAATTACCAGAAGATTGTCGGTATCCTTACTAATTATTTGTTTAACAACAATCCTAATTGCGTCCTCGATGATCGTTATGAACAGATGAGGACATTAGTGAATTCCCCGAGTCCGAAATGGGGAACATGTGCCGGGTTTACTATTGTCCAGCATTCGAAGGATACTTTACTTCAATTGCCAACTGGCTGTTTTCCAGGTTTGGCAGCTTGCCTCCAGTATAGTAATCTGGGGCATGATCTCCCATATTGGATTGAAGTACCGAATGAGAAAGGGCGTATCATGCTGGTATCGCAGGACCCTTTGCGCAAGAAACAAGGCCCCGGGACAATCACACTGTCATCACCGTTTGGTATGCATAGTATTGATTACCGCGGGAAAAGGGTGATGACGCAAATGGTTGACTCGCTGTTGAATAACGGGTATTCTGTTTACTTGACTGATTTTAACAAATTATATGGTACGTATCAAAACAAACCGGTAGTTTTCAGACAGCTGTTTGCCGACATCCTAAATAGAGAAATCTGTTTTTGGGAACCAACCCGGATAATTGCGGTAGGAAATGTGCTTGACCAGGGTGTACAAGCAGGTATAATAAACACACAGGGTATTCTGATTAAAAAGATTCCGCACCCCAACGCCCATTTTTGTAAAAAAACAAAACTATCTGAACTGAATAATGCCCTTGCAACTCCCTGAAGCTTACCACAGAGGAGGAGGGAAAGGAATCGACCCTATGTCACAGAAGACGGGCATATCCTCAGCAGCTTATTCCGTAACAAGAAAGACGAATTGGATTCATCCCAAGTCTTTCTGACAAGGACTGACGCCGTGCAGTATGTCATTGACCGTCTGCAACAAGAAATCCTTCGTGAAAAGCTGCTTTTTTTTGAATTTTTTGCCATTTGATTCTATAGTAATATCGAAATACAAATTCGATATGCAAAAGATTCAGAAATTCCAATTCGGCCGCATGTACGCTGCCCCCAAATCCACCAAAACTTACGAACTCATTCACCGCTGCGGCCATTTTTTAATCTTCCGGGTCCGCCATTCAAAAACCCGGGACAGCTGGAAATTGCAATCAACATCGACCTATAAGGCCGACGCCAACGGAGCCTTCGAAGAAGTACTCCTCTCGGACGGAACCCGTCTCCGTGGGGATCTGTACATGACAGCCCTGGATGCCGCCTGATCAACTGACTGTATGATGACGCGAACGGAACTGGAAAACCTGGTAGGATGCTATATCCACCTGGAAGGTTACACGGACCTGAGGTCCATCTACAACATATTGCGCCAGGAGTACCCGGGAGAATTCGACCGGGATCTGGCCCTGCTGACCATCCGCAAAGTACTGAAAGAAGAAAGAGATTGATACAATTACAGAAGACAATACATGGATAACAAGAACGCTGTACAACAGTCCGGCAAAACGATTCTCCAACTGATGGACTTCCTGTCGGAACAGTCCGATGACTCCCGGCTCGGAGACGAATTCTGGGCCGACAGCCAGGTGGAGGCAGCGGCCCTCGCATCCCGCCTCTGCGTCTCGCCGTTGCAGGCGGTGCTGCTGTCGATCTGCTTGCGCCAGGGGCCGCGGAATGTTGATTTTGATGACATCGCCAGACACCTGGACATCAGCAATATCCGCGCGCTGGAATACAGTGATGAACTCAATGCCCTGATCCGCGCCCGGTATCTCAAATTCCATGATGCGAAGGACGAGGACTCCTTCGATGTCCCACGGGATGTCATCCGATCATTCAAGAACAACGAAATCCCGGAGCAGCCGAAAAAGACCGGCCTGTCCGTGCACGAACTCTTCGACCGCCTGGATGACCTGTACGAAGATCTGGACGACAACGCCATCGCTCCCGGAGATCTTTACGATGAACTGAATGAACTCTTTGCGGTCAACCCCCAGATTGGTTTTGTCCGGGAACTAAAAGGACTGCAGATCGAGTCCTATAACGAATGGATGGTTCTTGTCATCGTCTGCCACTACCTGATCAACAAGGACGATGACCAAATCTCGTTCCGCCAGCTCGAGGATGTCTTCCGTCGCAAGAGCGATTTCAACGAGGCCAAACAAGCACTGAAAGAAGGAAACCACCCCCTGATGAAAAGAGGGCTCATCGAGCACGTCTGCGAGGATGGGATAGCGAATGCTTCCCAGATCCACCTGACCGCGAAAGCCCGGCAGATCCTCCTTTCCGATTTTCACCTCCACTCCAGCGAGGCGTCCGTCGCCGGGCTGACGAAGCCGGAAACCCTGGTCGAGAAAACCCTCTTCTACACCCAGGTCAACGGCGCGCAGGTGGGAGAACTTCAGGCGTTCCTGGCACCTGATCGTTACAAGGAAATCCGGGGAAGAATGAAGGAGAGCGGTTACCGGAGCGGATTCGCCTGCCTGTTCTATGGGGATCCGGGAACCGGAAAGACCGAAACGGTTTACCAACTTGCCCGGCAGACCGGGCGGAGCATCCTGTCCGTCCATGTCCCGGAGATCAAAAGCAAGTGGGTCGGCGACTCCGAAAAAAACATCAAGGCCGTGTTCGACCGGTACCGGCTGCTGGTCCAGCGCTCGGAAATCGCCCCGATCCTGCTTTTCAATGAGGCGGACGCCATCTTCGGACAGCGGATGGAAGGCGCCCAACGTTCCGTCGACAAGATGGAGAACAGCATTCAGAACATCATCCTGGAAGAAATGGAGTCTCTGGACGGGATCCTGATCGCCACGACCAACTTGTCGCAGAACCTCGACCCGGCCTTTGCGCGCCGTTTCCTCTACAAGATCCGTTTCGAGCGGCCTGACGCGGCCGTCCGGAAGAAGATCTGGCACACGATGCTTCCCTCCCTCTCCCCGGCCGAGTGCGCCGACCTCGCATCGGCCTACGACCTCAGCGGCGGCCAGATGGAAAACGTCTCCAGGAAATTCGCAATCAACGCCATCCTGTATGGCGACGGGAAGGACCGCATGGAAGTCCTCCGCTCCTACTGCGGGGCCGAGAAGATGGACAACAAGGCTCAGCGCAAGAGAATCGGTTTTTGAGTCGTCTGATCCTGTTGCGGCAGAGATTTAAAACCTATCGGAGATTTTGTTGATTTGGACAAAAGAGGATTATTTTCGGAAAATTCGTAGGACGGTATTACGGCTCTCCCATCCGCGCTGTCACGGAATAATGGGACTTATTCCGCCCGTTCGGCGGCCTGGATCAGGGCGATGTTGAGTTCCTCCAGGAGGGACAGTTTGACGGAGGCGTTGCTCGCCGCCGGGGTGTACCACGGCTGCGCCTCGAAATAGGTCCTCAGGTCTTTGGACCGGAAAACATAGCCGTGGGAGGCCAGGATGGCGTTGCGCATCACGCGCAGGAGCTGCTTGTCATAGCGTTGCAGGCCGCCGACCAGCAGGGTGTGGCTCGCGAAATCGAAGCGACTCCGCTTGCCGGCCCATTTCAGATTGAAATATGCCGCGGTCCGCTCGAACCAGGGCTCCCCGTCCTCCATCTTGACCTCGGTGAGTTGAAGGCCTTCCGGGGTCGGCACGGCTTCCACCTTTCCGACCAGATAGGGGCCCGATTCCCCGAAATCGAACACGCCGGTGACCATGCCATTGAACGTGACCGGCTGCAGGGAAAGCGCTTTCCCGCCATACGTCGCCTGGTCGGGCTGAATCTGTACCTGCTTGCCGCTTTCGGTCACGTAATCCCCGGCGATCATCGCCATCCACAGTTCTACGTTGAGGGTCTGGGAGTTCCAGATTTGCGTGGCTTGCAAGGCGTCCATGAGCCGGTTCTTTTTGTCGTAAAAGCAGATCACGTCCAGGCCATCCTGCCGGATCCGGCGGGCGTAAGCGGCATCTTCAAACACATTCATCGCTCCGGACGGGCTGTCGGCGATTTCGAACAGATCCACTCCGCCCGTCGCAGGCGTCAGGAAAAACTCGTATTCTTCCCCTTCGCTCATGGCATTCAAGCGAACGGAACCGTCTTCCGCCGGATGGGCATCGTAAACGAGTGCGCCGCTGTACCAGAGGCTGCCCTCCGCGATATCGTCCATCGGTTTGAGAAGCGGCAGCACCTTGAGGACGATGTCGTTGTCGCCGATGACTTCCAGATACTGGTTGTCCGGATGGCTGACAAAGTTGACACGGCATCCAAATTCAGCGCCGTATTTGGGGTCTTCGGCGTTGCGGCTGGGTTGTAGCCTGAACACATCCGGCGTAGCACCCCATTGCTCCAGGGTCAGTTCTTCGTCCCCAAGGGCGTCTGTCATATAGACAATCGTACCCATCCGGATCTCTTGGACGGTATATACGACAGAGCCGTCATAGAATCGGTCACCCACCCGGATGCCTTGTGCATAGGTGAGGGTAAAAGAGCTCAGCGCGAATGCGAGCAGAGAGAGGATGATACTTTTCATAGCAAATGTTCTCAGTCTTCGAATCCGTCAAGGACTACGATGTCTGAGATGCAGAGGTCCTTGTATTTGGTGCCGGGGGTGACGGAGAGGATGGTCAGGCGGATGTGGGAGACGTAGTCGGAGGGGAAGGGGACTTTGTCGAAGAGGATGAGGCCATCGGGGTCCACGCCGGTTTGACGGCCGTTCAACATCCGGTCCAGATTGGTGATGGAAAGCAGGGAAAGGTCTCCAAACCGTGCAATCGGTTCTCCGCGGAGGACATAGAAGCACGAATCCCAGTCGGACACGTCGATTTCCACGGGTTCGTCGCGGTAGCCGTCGGCGCGGGTGATTTCGAGGCGAAGGGTTTTGACGCGGCTGTTGGCGCCCAAGAGGGCGGCAGATTTGTGGTAGCCGTTGTAGAAGCCGAGGTCGGAGACGCGACGGGGCTTGGAGAAATCGATATCGATGGTCGCACCTACGCCGTCGCCTGTCGCCACCCAGGCGGTCGCCAGGTTACTGTCCGACAGATTGGCGGCGGGATAGTTGGCTTGAGCGCCGGAGACTTTGATGGAATAGGCGGCTGCGGGAATCGCGCAGTCCACGAGCGGGTTGCCCCACGGTACATAAGCGATCGACGGATCCGTCCAGTTGTCCATCCAGAAGTTAAGGCGCAATTCTTCAGCCTTCTTGAAGTCGAAGTTTGCGGTGTTGCAGGTCCAGGTCGTCTTGTTGAAACGGACGAACGGCGCTTCCGTGATCAGGGACGGTGATTCTTCGCTGAAAAAAGTTTTGGGCAGCCCGTCGCAATGGAGGGTGCAGCTGAAGGTATCCGCCTTGCCGTTTCCCCAGTGCCGGGCGGGCGAGAAATCATAGCAGAAATCACCCGCAGACGGGAAATAGCGGGACAACGGTGACATGTGCAGCGCTCCAAGCGGCGTCGTCCAATTGTTCAAGATTTCATAGTCCACCTGCATGACCACGGTTTCGCCGGCCGGGATGTCCAGGACGGTATAGGTCCAGAGCCGATAGCGGTTAATTTCGACGATTTCCCCGGTTTCCTCGTCTTCGTAGGTCTCGCCGGTCTTTACCACCTCATCGGAGCGGGACCAGGGGAGTTCCGTGCCATCAAGCTGGAACTTGACCGCACGGACTGCCCGATCTGCGACGCCCACTTCATACAAGTCCTCGCTGATCTCATCTCCTTCAAACCCGTAGGTGCCCTTCGCTATTTCCGAAAAGTCCACGGGGAAGCCATAATCCACATGGATGGCCTTCTTGGAATTGTTTTTCAGCCGGTAAGCCACACGGACTGTAGTAAAAGGCAAGGCGACGTTGATGTCGAGATCTTCCCGGACTACCTGGACTTCCGTCACTTTGAGCGGAATCGGGTTGCAGGAGCGGACGCGGGCGGAATAACTGATGACCGGATCGCCATTGGCATGCAGCAAGGCCGGCAGGGACACGAGCGCCAGCAGGGGAAGGAGATATCTTTTCATGGCGGAATGACGTCTTTAGATGCTGATAATCCCTGGCTTCTTCGAAAGGCCGAGGCCTGGCTTGTCTTCGAGGGTGATGCGGCCATCGACGAGTTTCATGCCGTCGAAGCAGTCGTTGCCCAGAAGGTAGTTGCCGTCGAGGTCGGCCCAGACGACCTTCGGGGAGATCTGGGCGGCGGCGGAGATGGCCACGGAGGTCTCGGTCATGCAACCGACCATGAGTTTCATGTGGTTCTGCTCGGCCATGGTGATCATCTGGCGAGCTTCCCAGAGGCCGGTGCATTTCATCAGCTTGATGTTGATGCCGTGGAAGGCGCCTTTCAGACGCGGGATGTCATAGATGCGCTGGCAGGATTCGTCGGCCATCACGGGCAGCGGGCTGCGCTCGGTGATCCAGGCCGTCTCGTCTAGCATAAGTTTGCTCATGGGCTGCTCGATCATTTCGACGCCGCGTTCGGCGAGCCAGTGGATCATGTCAAGCGCGTAGTATTTGTCTTTCCAGCCCTGATTGGCATCGATCACGATAGGGCGGTTGTCGCGGGCGCGGATCAGGTTGATCATGCGCTTGTCTTCGGCCTCGGTCATGCCGAGTTTCACCTTGATGATCTTGTTCCAGGAGGCTTCCGTAATCTTCGTGTTGACCATCTCGTCGCTGGCATCGTACCCGATGGTGTAGCAGGTGTACGGTGTCTCTTTCGGGTTGAAACCCCAGATCTTCCACCACGGCTGGCCGAAGATGTTGCCCACCAGGTCGTGCAGGGCGATGTCGATCGAAGCCTTCGCGGCGGTGTTGTTGGTCGTGATCTTGTCGACGGCCGCCATGATGTCCTCGATCTGGAACGGGTTGTCGAACTTCGGGAGGATGTTGTCCACCACTTTCTTGTAGAATTCGTGGCAGGAGGCCTGGGTTTCGCCCAGATAAGGGGGCATGGCCGCCTCGCCGTAGCCTTCATAGCCGTCCCAAGTCAGGCGGGTGATGACGATCGGCGTGGTCGTACGCGACGAGCCGGAAATCGTGAACGTGAACTTCATGATGCCCTGGAAATCTTCCCACGCCAGTTCAAGTTTTTTGCTGCCCGCTTTCTTCTTGGCGGCACCCGCGCTGCGCGCGAAAAGCTGGGAAGGACGCCAAAGTGCGGCGCCGGCCGTCAGCAGGCCGGCCGTCTTGAGGAATGTTCTGCGATCGCTCATGGTAATATATGTTTAAATTTTATTCTTGAAATACCCGGTCAAGCCGGGCTGACGGCTAAAAGTACACGCCGCTGTTGGCGATGGAAACCACGCCTTTCCCGCAGTCCTGGTTGCCGATGATGCGGCAGGCGCGGATGGGTTTGCGGCTGTAATAATCCGGTTCGCCTTCGATGAGGCTGTTGATGCGCACCAGTTGCGAAGAGTGGATGATCTTGCCGTCGCCCAGATAGATGGCGACATGCGAGATACGCTCGGGCTTGTCTTCCGTGGCTTCGCGGCCGAAGAAGACGAGATCGGCCGGCTGGAGATTGTCGATGCCCTGCGATACGTCGATGGGCTCGCCGGTCTTATATTGCTGGGAAGCATTGCGTAGCAGCATATAGCCGTTGAGGAAATAGACACTCTTGGAGAAGCCGCTGCAGTCCACGCCCTTGATAGACGTGCCGGCCCAGAGATACGGTACGCCGAGGAAGGCCCTGGCCGTTTCCAGGATGCGGGCGCGTGCCTTGTCAACCTGCATTTTCGGGGCGTCGGCCGGAATGACGGCTTCGCGGCTGTTCACCCATTTGCGGAGATCCGTCACGTCTGACGTGGGGATGAAGCAGACCGTACCGGCCGGCAGTTTTACTTGGGTATAGTTGCCGCGGGTGCCGACCACTTCCACGATGTCGCCCCATACAGCGTCGCTCACATGGCCGGCGCCCGGTCGCGGGGCATCGAGGAAGAAAGAATAATAGCTGGTCACCACGACCCGTTTCGCCGCTTTCCAGGCATCCAGCCGGGCCTGGTCGATGGGCTCGATGGCCATCTCGTTGACCCAGGCTTTATAACCGTCGGGAGTCTCGATATTGACCCAGTAGTCATTGTCATGGTAGTGGACTTTGACGGGGGTTCCCATCAATGCCTGGGTACCGAGTTCGGCGGCATAGTCGGGCTTTTCTCGCATATTGATGACGGAGAGGGAAGCGAAGGCGAGGCCGTTTTCATCTTCCCGTTCCTGCGGGGGCGGTGTTGTTTCCGGAGCTTTCTTTTCAGGGGCTGTGCAAGCGAAGGCCAGCAGGGCGCAGAGGGCGCAGATCAGCGAACGTTTCATCGTTTTTTGAGCTTTTATCTGCAACAAATGTAAGAAAAAAGACGCGAATTTTCGCCACAAATCGGGTCAATTCGCCCCTAAAACCGCTGTTTTCGCCACAATGGGGTTCGGAAGCGGCATCAAAAGCAAAAGGGATGGCTACCTTTGCGGCGATAATAATTAAAATCTGAAAAAAATGGAAAAAACTGTTATCGAAGAGAAAGTCATCAACATCATCTCCAACAAGCTCGGTCTCCCGAAAGAAGAGGTCACGCCGGCCGCCAATTTCACGATGGACCTCGGCGCTGATTCCCTCGACACTGTCGAGCTGATCATGGACTTCGAGAAGGAATTCAATCTGAAGATTTCCGACGAGGACGCAATGAACATCAAGAGCGTCGGCGACGCCATCGATTATATCGCCGCGCGCGTCCAGTAAGCTGTTGATATTTCCCTTCCGCCGGATAGAGAACTACGAGGCGATCCGGCCCAGATGTTCCGCGATCGTCTTGTAGTAACTCTTGGAAACCGGAATTTTCTTCGCATCCGGATGGGAGAGCACCAGGAATACCCGGGCTCCTTCCCGCTTGAAGAGCGTCACTTTTTCCACGTTCACGATATATGAACGGTGGCACCGGACCAGCGAAGTCCCTTCCAGCTGCTTCTCCAGCCGGGTCGTACGGCAGCGCATCAGATAATTGAGCAGTTTGCCGCCGAGTTCATACCGGATTTCTACATAATTGTCCTGTGAGGCGATGTAGAAAATGTTGTCAGCTGAAACCGAGAGACGCAGGATGCCGTTGTAGTCATAAAAAGGAATGACATTCGCGACACTGGCGGGTTTTTCCGATTCCTGATTGAGTTTCAGCGCATTGATCTCTTCCGTTTTGGAACGGTTGCTGGCAATCAGCGTAAAGATCGCGTAAGGAATGGCGAGAATCATCGCCACGCAGAATGACGTGCGGAGCAGCAGCCCGGCCGTAAGGGGGATATCCGGCTCAATATAAAGCGTCGTAAACAGGAGATAGGCTGCGGCGATCAGCACAAATTCGCCAAAAATCCACAACAGATAGCGTCCCGCATGCAGGGTGCGCCGAATCTGGTAAAGTTGCATCAAAGCTCTGCTGATGAGCAGAATAGCGATGCTTACAAGATAGAAGAAAAGCGTTGGCGCCAGTGTCTCGTCGGGCTTGAAACCGAGCCAGGCTGTCTCGGAAAAGGGGTGGTAGATGAGAAGGAACAAGAGGGAGAATACCGCCACGAAAGCGACGGATCCCCATAGAAAGTTCTTCTGTAATAGATATTTAGGTGTGTTCAATGCGTAGTTGATTTTTGCAAAAATACGAATTTTTATGAAAATAATTGGAACAGGCAGTGCGCTTCCCAAAGAAATCGTGACCAACGATATGCTGGCAGGGTTCCTGGATACAAGTGATGCGTGGATTACCACCCGCACCGGTATCCGGACCCGCCATCTTCAAAGCCACGAGACTTTGCGCGACCTGGCGCTCAGTGCAGCCCAGGCCGCTCTTGTCTCTTCAGGGGTGCAGGCCGAAGATATAGATTATTTGATTTGTTCGAATGTGGCCAACAGCTATGTTTCGCCTTCCCTGGGCAGTATCCTGCTCGGTCCGCTGGGCTGCTGCTGCCCTACGTTCGACTTGAACGGTGCGTGCGCCGGTCTGGTGTATTCGCTGGATATTGCCGACTCCTTCCTCAAGACCGGAAAGGCCCGGAAGATCCTGATCGTGGCTGCTGAGGAACCGTCGCGGTTCTGCAACTGGCACGAGCGGGAGACGTCGGTGCTCTTCGGTGACGGCGCTTCGGCGCTTGTCGTCACCGAGGGCGAGAGTTTTGTGGATTTCCGCCTGACGGGCGACACCCATACCGACATCCTCTACTACAAGCGTTCGATGGAGGCCACTCCTTACGACCGGGTGGAAGAAAAGACGACGCCGCTGGTGATGAACGGCCGTGAGGTGTTCCGGCTGGCCGTGAATTCCTGCATCGAAGATATCGATACCCTGCTGGAGAAAAATGGAAAAACGCCGGACGACATCGAACTGTTTCTGGTGCATCAGGCCAACCTGCGGATCATCGACTGCATCCGCGAACACCTGGAGCAGCCGAAAGAAAAGTTCCCGACCAACCTGCAGAACTATGGCAACACGTCGTCGGCGAGCATCGGCATCCTGATTGACGAGATGTCCCGTGCCGGCGAACTGAAAGATGGCGCCACGCTGGTCCTCAGCGCTTTCGGTGGCGGTTTCGTGACGGGGGCCGCGCTCCTGAAATGGTCGCAGATCAATTATTAACCCAGATAATACATGCTACGAAATATGAAAAGAGTCGTTATTACCGGACTGGGCTGCATCTCGCCGCTGGGCAACAGTGTCGATGCGATGTGGTCCGGCCTGCTGGACGGCCATTGTGCGATTGACTTCATCCAGTCGATCGATACGGCCGACCTGCCTGTGAAAGTCGGGGCTGAGGTCAAGGATTTCCGGCCGGAAGATTACGGTCTCGACCGGGCGATGATCCGCCACAACGACCGTTATGCACTCTATGCCCTGGCTGCGGCTACGCAGGCCATGCGCGACAGTGGACTCGAGGTCGGCAAGGACGTGGATTCCAGCCGACTGGGCTGTGCCATCGGCTCGGGTGTCGGCGGCATCCAGACATTCTGCCGTGAACATTCCTCCCTGCTGGCGGAAGGCGCCCGCGGCGTTTCTCCGCTTTTCATTCCGGAGATGATTGCCAACATCGCTTCGGGCAATGTGGCCATCCTTTTCCACGCCGAAGGCCCCAACCTTCCCGTGGTGACGGCCTGTGCGACCGGAACGCACTCCATTGGAGAGGCGTACCGGATGATCCGCGAAGGCCGTGCCGACGCGATGATCACCGGTGGCACCGAAGCTGCGCTCTGTCCGATCGCCATCGCCGGTTTTGCCAACAGCAAGGCCCTAACGACCAGCGAGGACCCGAATGCCGCTTCGCTTCCGTTTGACAGCCGCCGCAAAGGATTTGTCATCGGCGAGGGCTCCGGCATCATGATCCTGGAAGACTATGAAATCGCCCGCCGTCGTGGCGCCCATATCTACGCAGAAGTGTGCGGCTACGGCAACAGCTGCGATGCCTACCACTATACGGCTCCCCGTGCCGATGCCAAGAGTGCTACCAATTGCATCAAGTGGGCTTTGGAAGAGGCTGGCTACAAAGAAGGCGAGAAACTGTATATCAATGCCCACGGCACGGGCACGCCACTCAATGACAAAGCGGAAACCCTGGCCATTAAGCAGGCGCTGGGCGAGACGGCAGCCCGCCAGGCTGTCATCAGCAGCACCAAGTCCATGATGGGCCACATGCTGGGCGCTACGGGCGCCGTGGAGCTGGTCATCTGCGCCAAGACGCTCCAGGACGGCAAAGTCGCCCCGACCATCCATCTGGATTCCCCCGATCCGGATTGCGACCTCGACTATACGCCGCATACGGCGCGCGATTTCGCAGCCGGCCTGACCATCAGCAATTCCTTCGGCTTCGGCGGGCAGAATGCCTGCGTGGCCCTTCGCAAGATTTAAAAAACCTCAGATATTATGACTAGAGAAGAACTCAAGAACTATCTGCCGCACCGCGAGCCTATGCTGCTCGTCGATGACGTGGCGATGGAAGGTGAAATCTGCGTCGGACACTACAAAGTACGTGGCGACGAATTCTTCCTGCAGGGACATTTCCCGGGCTATCCTGTCGTGCCCGGTGTGGTCCTGTGCGAAATCATGGGACAGTGCACCTGCGCCCTGCTGCTGGACGTGCTGCCCGGACGCCTGACTTTCTATGCCGGGCTTGACAACGTGCGTTTCAAGAACCAGGTGCGTCCCGGCGACCTGATCACCGTGACTTCTCACATCACGAACCAGCGCGGCCTGACCTTCTTCATCGATGCGGAAGCCCGGGTGGAAGGAAAACTCTGCGCCAAGGGCAGCCTGATCTTCATGCTTGCAGACAAACCCGAATAGTTCTCCGTCATTCCCGGCTTGTCCGGGAATCTGAAAAACGTCAGTTATGAAACTTTTGGTAAACAAAACCGCCCTCATCACCGGTGCTTCGCGCGGGATCGGGCGCAGTCATGCCCTCCTCTTTGCGGAAGAGGGTGCGAATATCATTTTTACGGACCTCAAACAGAACGAGCAGAGCGACGCGCTGGTGGCCGAGCTCCGCGCCAAGGGCGTGCGGGCAGACTTCGTGGCTTCGAATGCTTCTGATTTTGCGCAGGCGCAGGAAGTGGCTACCTGGGTGACCGAAAACTATGGCCGCCTCGACATCCTGGTCAACAATGCCGGCATCACCCGCGACCAGCTGATTCTCCGCATGAGCGTGGAGGACTGGAATCTGGTGATGGATGTCAATCTCCGTTCAGTGTTCAACTATACGAAAGCCTTTGCGCCGATGATGATGAAGCAGCGCAGCGGCTCGATCATCAACATCAGTTCCATCGTAGGCCTGAACGGCAACGCCGGACAGTGCAACTACGCCGCCTCGAAGGCCGGTATCATCGGATTCACGCGTTCCATCGCCAAGGAGCTCGGCTCGCGCGGCATCCGCTGCAACGCCGTGGCGCCGGGTTTCATTGAAACCCCGATGACGCAGCAGCTTCCTGAGGATGTGCGCAAGGACTGGATGAAACAGATTCCGCTCCGCCGCGGCGGCCTCGACACCGACGTGGCGCATGTCTCCCTGTTCCTGGCCAGCGATCTGGCCGGCTACGTGACCGGTCAGGTCATCAGCTGCGACGGCGGTCTGGCTATCAATTAAAGGTTGTCAAATCAGTAGTATATGTCATATAGAATTGTAGTTTTGGCCAAGCAGGTTCCCGACACGCACAATGTCGGGGCCGATGCCATGAATGCAGACGGCACCGTGAATCGGGCCGCCTTGCCGACAGTCTTCAATCCGGAAGATTTAAAGGCCCTGGAGATGGCGCTCCAGGTGAAAGATCAGGTGCCGGGTTCTACGGTTACCGTGGTGACGATGGGACCGCCGCGGGCGGCTGAGATCATCAAAGATGCCCGCAACCGCGGTGCGGACGACGGTTTCGTGTTGAGCGATGCGCGTTTTGCCGGTGCCGATACGCTGGCGACTTCGTATGCGCTTTCGCAGGCCATCCGCCAACTCGGTCCTGTGGACCTGATTTTCGGCGGCCGGCAGGCCATCGACGGTGATACCGCGCAGGTGGGCCCGCAGGTGGCTGAGAAACTGGATATTCCGCAAGTGACCTATGCGGAGGAACTGGTTGCCATCGATGCCAAGACCATTACCATCCGCCGTCGGTTGGAGCGGGGTACGGAGTGTGTGAAGGCGACCATGCCGGTGCTCGTGACGGTTACGTCTGCGGCAGATGATTGCCGTTTCCCCAATGCCCACCGGATGATCCGGCTGGCCAAGGATGAGGTCCGGATGATCAATGCCGACAGCATTGATGCGGACATGGACCGGCTGGGCCTGAAGGGCTCGCCGACCAAAGTCAAACAGATTGAGAATGTGGTGCTGGCGCACAAGGAGTCTGTCGTACTCGAGCCGACGGAAGCGGCCTTGAACGAACTTACGGCTTCGCTCATAAAGGAGCACATCCTGTAGTACCTGAAAAACCTTGAATCGATGAACAACGTATTAGTATATTGCGAATTGTCGGAGAAGAACCAGATTGCCGACATCGCTCTGGAGCTTTGCACCAAAGGCCGTCAGCTGGCTACCCGTCTGGGCTGCCGCCTGCAGGCTGCCGTGCTGGGCAGCGGCGTGAAAGCGGCTGCCGAATCGCTCTATCCTTACGGGGTGGACGATGTGTTCGTGGCCGACGACCCGCGGCTCGCGCCGTATCGCACCCTGCCGCATTTCGATGTGCTTTCCAAACTCATCCAGGCCCAGCAGCCGCAGATCGTCCTTTTCGGCGCTTCCAGCGTAGGCCGCGACCTGGCTCCGCGCATCGCCTCTTTCCTGCGCTGCGGCCTGACGGCCGATTGCACGTCGCTGGAGATTGGATCGCATGAAGATCCCAAGACCAAGAAAACCTACGAGAACATCCTGTACCAGATCCGGCCGGCCTTTGGTGGCAATATCATCGCCACCATCGTGTGCCCGGAAACGCGGCCGCAGATGGCGACCGTCCGCGAGGGCGTGATGAAAAAAGAAGTGTTTGATCCTGCGTATAAGGGCACAATCATTCCGGTCGCCGTGGAGGCTTCGCTTGCTGCAGCGGACAAGGCAGTCGAGATCCTGAGCCGGGAAATCGAAGAACAGAAGATCGACATCAAAGGCGCTCAGATCATCGTGGCCGGCGGCTATGGCATGGGCAGCAAGGAGAATTTCCAGCTGCTTCACCAGTTCGCCCGCCTGATCGGCGCCAGCGTCGGCGCTACCCGCGCCGCCGTCGATGCCGGTTTCTGTGAAGGTGAGCGCCAGATCGGCCAGACCGGCGTGACGGTCCGTCCGAAACTCTACATCGCCTGCGGCATCAGCGGTGCCGTCCAGCACCGGGCCGGCATGGAGCAGAGCGCCAAGATCATCAGCATCAACACCGATCCGGATGCGCCGATCAACGCCATCGCCGACTATACCATCATCGGCGACGTCATGACCGTCATCCCCCAGTTTATGGCTTGTTATAAAAATAATTTGAAATAATAATGAGCTTAGCTGCTTTGGGCCCCTCCCACTCACGGCTGCGTGGGCGCAGACGGTCTTGAAAGAGAAGCTGCTAAGCCTGAAAAAGAGGATAGTATGAATTTTTATTCTGATAACGAAAGCCTTTCCTTCTATCTGCATCATCCGGAGATGGAGAAGGTGGTGGCTGTCAAGGAGAAAGATTTTGCCGAGGCAGGCCAGCATCCGGAGGCCCCGGCCTCTGCTGAAGAAGCCGTCGGCCAGTATGACATGGTCATGAAACTGGTGGGTGAAATCGCCGGTGAAGTGATTGCGCCCAACGCCGAAGAAGTCGATCATGTCGGACCGACGCTCGAAGGCGGCCGCGTCCAGTATGCCCCGGGTACCCGCCGCAACCTGGATGCCCTTATCCAGGCTGGACTCTACGGCATCTCGCTGGACCGCAAATATGACGGTTTCAACTGGCCGCGCGCGGCCGTTGTGATGGCGGCCGAGATCATTGCCCGCGCCGATGTGGGCTTCGCCACCATCTGGGGACTGACCGATTGCGCCGACACCATCCAGGAGTTCGGTGACCAGGCCTTGAAGGACAAATATCTTCCCCGCATCTGCAAAGGTGCCACCTGTTCGATGGACCTCACCGAGCCGGATGCCGGCAGTGACCTGCAGTCCGTTCGTTTGAAGGCTACTTGGGACGAGGCGGCTGGCTGCTGGCGGCTCAATGGCGTGAAACGTTTCATCACCAACGGAGATGCCGACCTGCACCTGGTTCTCGCCCGCAGCGAAGAGGGCTCGACCGACGGCCGCGGCCTGTCGTATTTCGTGTTCGACCGTGCCGACGGCGGCATGACTGTGCGCCGCATCGAGAACAAGATGGGTATCAAGGGTTCGCCGACGGCTGAGCTGCAGTTTACGAATGCACCGGCCCAACTTGTGGGAGAACGTCGCCTTGGCCTGATCAAGTACGTGATGTCGCTGATGAACGGCGCCCGCCTCGGCGTGGCCGCCCAGTCCATCGGCCTGTGCGAGGCCGCCTGCCGCGAGGCCGACGCCTACGCCGCGTCGCGTGAGCAGTTCGGCCATCCAATCAACCAGTTCGTAGCCGTACAGGACCTGCTGGCCCGCATGCGTGCCCGGACCGACGGCGCCCGCAGCCTGATGTATGAGACGGCCCGCTACGTCGATCTTTCGGCATCTTCCCGCGCCGCCTCCCGGGTCGCCGACATCCTCACGCCCCTGGTGAAACTCAGCGCCAGCGAGTTCGCCAACCGCAACGCCTACGACTGCATTCAGGTCCACGGCGGCAGCGGCTTCATGAAGGAATACGCCTGCGAACGGCTTTACCGCGACGCCCGTATCCTCTCCATCTACGAAGGTACCAGCCAGTTGCAGGTCGTGGCCGCTATGAAAGGCATCGCCAATGGGGCCTATCTCAAGCAGATTGAAAGCTATGAGACCCGCGTAGCCGAAGCCCTGGCCGGCGCACCTGACGCCGAGCGGCAACACTGTCTCGACGTGCTCCGCAAAGCTACGGACGGCTACAAGCGTTTCTACGAAATGGCCGCTACGGAAGGGACCTCGAGTGTCCGCTTCGAACACGCGACGCGCGCCCTCACGGAAGTACTCGCCAGCATTGTGATGGCCTACCTTCTCCTCCTCGACAGCTTGCGCGACGCCCGCTTCCTGAAGTCCTGCCAGTTCTTCGTCCGCGAAAGCATCGGCCAGGTCAGCCGCCACATCGCTGCGCTGGAAAACTGCTAGCCATTTCTCAGCGCCTTAACGTACATTCCATACATCGATCCCCCTCTTCATGAGGGGGATTTTTTATGTTTTTTCCGAAACTTCATTATCTTTACGCCTTCAAAAAAAAGAAGCGTATGAGCACCGACCGTTTCGAACTGGTCCGGGCGTCTTTCGGGAAGAAGGCGCTGGCCGTAGAGATCCCCGCCCAAAAATCTTCTGAGTATTTCGGAGAACTTGTGTTCGACCGCGCTGCAATGCGGAAGTATCTGGACTCCGACACTTTGCTTGCCCTGCTGGAATGTATCGACAAAGGCCACGCTCTAGATCGTGCCACAGCCGACGGTGTAGCCCACGGGATGAAGGAATGGGCGCTGGAACACCATGTCACGCACATCACCCATTGGTTCCAGCCGCTGACCGAGGGGACGGCTGAAAAACACGACTCACTCATCTCCCTCGACGGGAAAGGTGGCGTCATCGAGACGTTCGACGGCAGTTCCCTTGCCCAGCAGGAATCCGACGGCTCGTCGTTTCCCAACGGTGGAATCCGTGCCACCTTCGAGGCACGCGGCTATACGGCCTGGGATCCTACTTCACCCGTTTTTATCCAGGAAGATACGCTCTGCATCCCCACTGTGTTTATCGCTTACACGGGCGAGGCGCTTGACTACAAGACGCCTTTGAAGCGGTCCATCCGGGCCGTTTCCAGCGCTGCCGTACCCATCTGCCGCCTCTTCGACCCCGCCGTGAACAAGATCAACTGCTATTTGGGCTGGGAGCAGGAGTATTTCCTGGTGGATGAAGACCTGTATGCGGCCCGCCCCGACCTCATGATTACCGGCAGGACGCTGATGGGACACATGTCGTCGAAAAACCAGCAGCTGGACGACCACTATTTCGGTGCGATTCCATCTCGTGTCGCAGCGTTCATGCGCGAATTGGAAGTCGAAGGCCTGCGCTTGGGCATTCCGTTGAAGACCAGGCATAACGAGGTGGCTCCCAATCAGTTCGAGATGGCGCCCATCTATGGCGACGCCAATCTTTCAAACGACCAGAATCAACTGGTGATGAACCTGATGAACACTATTGCCCGCAAGCACGGTTTCGTGGTGCTGCTCCATGAGAAGCCATTTGCCGGGATCAATGGATCGGGCAAGCACTGCAACTGGTCGCTTGGCACCGACACGGGCCGTCCGCTTATGGCCCCGGGCCGCGATGCCAACGGCAATCTGCTGTTCCTCACATTCTTTGTCAATGTGCTGATGGCCGTACAACGGCACAATGGCGTGTTGAAGGCATCGATTGCCAGCGCGACCAATGCCCACCGGCTTGGCGGTCATGAGGCACCGCCGGCCATTATCTCCGCTTTTTTGGGTCGGACGATGACAGCCGTGCTGCGCAAGATTCTGGAAGTTCCCTCCGATACGCCCATCGAAATTGCCGGTCGCAAGGAGCGCAGTGTGGGCCTGATCGAGATTCCCGAAATCTTTGTGGACAACACCGACCGCAACCGCACCTCTCCTTTTGCTTTTACCGGCAACCGCTTTGAATTCCGTGCCGTCGGTTCTTCCGCCAACTGTGCCGGCGCCCTCACGACCCTCAACGCGGCCGTCGCCGAGCAACTGCTCGATTTCAAGCAGGCTCTCGACAAAGAACTGGCCTCCGGCAAGACCTTGCAGGTCGCCGTGATGGACACTCTCAAGCCCATCATCGCGCAAATCATCGATGTGGTCTGCTTCGACGGCAACGGCTATTCCGAGGAATGGCAGCAGGAAGCTGTCCGTCGCGGCCTCGATGTGGAGACCAGCGTGCCCGAGATGTTCAAATCCTTTACGACGCCGGAATCGGTGACCATGTTCACCCGTACCGGTGTCTATTCCGAGAAAGAACTCGCCGCCCGCAACGATGTGAAATGGGATATCTACATCAAAAAAGTGCAGATCGAGAGCCGCGTGATGGTCCGCATGGCAGTCAACCACATCATCCCCGCCGCCCTGGAATACAAGACACGGCTGCTCAAGGAGATTGCCCTGCATCAGCAGGTAATGGGCAGTTTTGACGGTTGTCAGACAGAACTGGATATCGTCCGTCGCATCGGCACCTATATTGAAGAGGTCAGCGACCGGGCCGAGGCGATGCGGCTGGCCCGCAAACGGGCCAATACCATTGAAGGCGAATACGCCCGTGCCGTGGCCTACCATGCCATCGCTTCCCAGATCGAAGAACTCCGCCGTCCCATCGACAAACTGGAAGAGCTGGTGGACAACCGGCTCTGGCCGCTGCCGAAATACCGGGAACTGCTGTTTATCAGCTAACGCGTCCCTGTCATCCTGAGCGAAGCGAAGGATCTATTCCACATAGACGATCTCCGTTTGATCATCCTTCCACAGGTGATTGACAGTCGATCCTTTTCGTAGGTAGATATGACGGAGGCGAGGGCAGTCTCCAGCCTGTATCCAATCAAACACCGTACAGGTCGAGGCTGTCAGGTCAAGCTCTTCCAGATTGGGCGAACCGTAGCACCAGACGCTGTTCAGCTGCGTGCATTGCGAGAAATCGATGTGACGTCCCTCATAGAGTCCGATGTTGCAACCGCCCATTTTCGGGAAATGGCGGAAATAGTCTTCCGGAATAAAGCGGGCCACATGGTCGAAATGCAAGCTTTCCAAAGGCAGGAAGGTCATATCGGGCAGATAATCCAGCGGGACATTGTTCATCCCGATGCTCCATAGCCGTGGATTGTGGGAAAAATCAATGGAAAGCAGTGGGTTCCCTCCGATGCCGAATTCTTCCAGTATGGGATTGGCCGACAAGTCCACTGTGTGCAACTGGTTGTCATCCAGCTTGCAACAACGGAGTAGCGGGTTGCCGGACAGGTCGATTTCGTGAAGCCAGCCGTGGCTCCAGTTTCCTTGCGCTATGAGTTCTTGCAGGCGTTCCATCTTTTCGATGCCCCTGAGCGAAGAGATGGAATCGGTGCACACTTCGATCCGACTTACCGTCAAGGCTTCCAGAACGGTCAGGACCTCGTCAGCGTTTGTGTCATAGTTCGCCAGGATATACCGGCGGAAGACTGGGTCGGGAATCTCCACAGTTTCAGGCCCGTCCAGTGTGTGGAAGGAGGTCTCGCTGGTTAAGGTTCCCGCTCCGTTTGTGAGGAAGAACTCCGCATGGTAGTCCGTGTTGGACCGGAGCCCCTTGATCTCAGCTTTCAGTGAACCGTTCTCCCAAGTGGCAGGGACCTCGCGAAGCATAGCATCGCCAAACCGCAGTCCGCAGGCAGACACACCCGCCAAACTCCCGCTCACCGGGCAAGAGACCCAAGCCCGGAACGCCTCCGCCTCCACCGTCACCGCACCCAGTTTCGGCGCAGCAAAATCACCCGCCTTGGGGTCTGGGGAGCAGGCGGCAAGGAGTTCCAGCAACAAAACAACAAAGTGTAAAGCTCTCATCTTTGTCTGCTTGTTTGTCTTCATGGCCATTCGCGTGTCGTCTTATTACAAAAATACACAATAATGACGAAATCTACAATGCCGCCGTTTCGTCCGTCATGTCCAGTAGTCTTATCTGCTGTCCTGTGCGTCTCGACAGGTACGCCCCTGTCCGGCTGAACCGGGCATCTCGTTACTTCTGCCAAATAGCCGCACAATAGTTTTTGTAAATATCTGATAATCAGATACGAATTTGCTGCAATCGTGCGCCAGGGCCTGATATCGGCTCCTGGCGCACCACCACCCGCGTCAGAGGTGCTCTCAAAGCCCCTTCCCTTGCGCCTATTCGGCAGAAAGCCTCTCCTCATCCTGCAAATGGACCATTGTGAACTTGATTTTTGGGAACTGATGTTTTTTCTTTGTAATACTCATAAAAATTATAAAGATGAAAGATTCACTTAGCGCCGATGACATAGCGGCTTTTTTGCTAAATGCTTATTTTGGGAATGTGGAAGATCCACTTTTTGCCGCTGCCCAATCGGCTTATTTGGATTTGAATCGAACGATTGAATTCAAAAAAGCAAAGTCAATTTCTGAAAAAGAAAGAGATGCATTGAGGACCAAATCGGTTAGGCTGATAAAGACTCAAGTCTTGGAATTGCTGAAGAAATCGGATGTAACACAAAGCCTTTTCGATGCATGGCATCAAGAACTCTGTCGGGCAATCGTTAAGATTTATACAGACAGTAATGTCCCGTTCCACTATGGACAAGCGCAGAAGTGGGTGAATATGGGTTTAAAATATCTTTCCGTAATAGACAGCGAGAAGACCGCTGGCATCCTAGAATTCTTGCATATACCGATTGATTCAATTATTATGGAACTGGCACTTGAGGATTTCCAGTTAGAGCGACCCCTCACGAGATGGAGCCGGATGAAAGAAGAAGAATACCTTCGCTATCAGGAGTTGTTGAGCAAGATTGTGCGCGAAAGGACTGGAGTTCCTCCATTCTTGTGGGAGTTCAGAAGGTGGAATAGATAAAAAGATTACCTAAATTCAAGTTAATAATAAACAAAAAGTTGCGCACGACACGAATAAGTGTAATTGGTTATGTTTTATCGATTTGACGAAAGAAAATGTGCTACTTGTTCTTTTTTTACGGGAAGAATCGAGAGGTTAAACAGCGGATCAGTAGAGATGGATCCTTATGATCGTGCAAGATGCACACAGACCAGTGGCAAAACGACAACCGCTGGATCCTCATGCCAATATTATCGGAGGCGTTTTTAACGCTTATCATCGATCTTCTCGCCTAAAAATCAGTTGGTTATGGATGTATAATTCTTACTATGAGATATTACCCTATTCCCTTACCTTAACGTATTACGTTGGATTAAAGATCAGAATCCTACCCAGGATAAACCGATTTATATCTCCAAATATGGCGGCAGAAGCAAAGTCCCTTTTAGAGTATGGCATTTTGCGGGATCCTTATTGCTAATGAGTGGAGAAAAGGCAAAATATGAGGCTCAATACATCCTCACATCTGACAAATGGCAGAGTTTCGTGTACTTTGTGAAAAAGAATCCGGAGATGAAAACGGTGGAGTTATCCCAGCATTACAAATATTTTGGTTGCACGAAAAAAGTGTTCTGGCCGTCTGTCATTTTTATTTGCAAAGAGTATCTTAAGAGCCATAATTGAACTAACCCATGCAAGGGAGCGTCAGCACCTAACGTGGTCGTGCATTTCATGAATTTCAGCAAGAATATGGCCTTTCCTTGTTTCACAAACTTTCGATTTCCGAAACAGAGAGCCTTGTGTATCTGCTGGTAAATTCCATAGAGGCATGATTGTCTTTCTTTGTTTTGGAAATTATTCGCCGACTCTCCTCGCGGCCTTCGCGTTTTAAGGAATTTACGTGTTTTAGGTACAATTATTTGAACCTCCAGAAGATTATGGACATTCGCGCAAAATAAAACAGTAGCTATTTGTAATTTGCAAAACAGAGTCAAAGGATAAGAAAAGATTAAAACATTATGGATCCGATTATCACACGCAAAATAGATGAATATTTGAAAGAGAAACAGATGGGAGATGAGTTTGTTGGAGACGCGTCAGTTATTAGATATACCCCCGCTTTTTTCGAACAGACTTATACGGATGAGGAATTGCAAAAGGTAAACATTGATCAACTAAATGGATTTGACATTAATGTACCTAGAATCAGCAGTGACACGTTAAATAGTATTATGCAAGCCGCTTTTGGCAAGGATGAAGGCCAGCAGCAAGAGATCATGGATGCGCTGGCGTCAGAACTTAGTCATTTGTACGTCTCAAAATACTCTGACCATCAGGGAGGATTTACTATCTCCGTAGAGGAAATGCAAAATAGGTTGATAGCAGAAAGAGCGAGTTTTCTCAAAGGGCTGTTTCAATATATGTTGGACTATGAGACAAATAAAGCAAGGCAAATATCATCCGTGTCCTGTCATCTTGGAACATACGAGAGAGAGGGAAAGAAGCAAGCCATAATGCTTGTACTTCTAAATAGTACCGTGAGTTTGAGAAAAATCAACGGTTTTCAAATCTACGCAATAACGCCTGATGGGAGACGTTATGCTTTGGACGCAGAGCGGATCGAAGAGTTTAATGTTAATGCAGAATACGATACAATTCATGAACGAAAAGAAGTTGTTTACTTTGATCAATTTGAACAATATAAAAAGCAGACAGGAATCGAGGTGGACGCCTGGCCGTGGCATTATTCTTTCAAATACACCAGGTTTATCTTCTCTTTGGCATACCGAGTACGTTTAACACCTGAAGTAGCGGATATTTTGACTCCTGGAACCCGTATAAGTATCAGGTTTAACGGCTATGATATACGCGGCTCTTTCGCCTCAGATGTATCCGAGAATTGGAATCTAATAAAGTATCTCTTGGGGGACAATTCGGTAGAAAACTCTGTTAAAGAGGCCTTTGATAAGGGTTTTGATCCAGATCGGGGGGAACCAATTGATCTGGAAACGGCAAAAACGCTTATTAAGAAGGAGATGAAGGACAAAGGCTTATTACCGATCGCAGGTCTTGAACAAGCGCTGAAAATGAATATTGAGTTTCAAAAAAGGTATTCAGGTGAAACTGCATATACCGATTTGAATTCCGATACAGGGGTCAATGTTCAAGTTGTTGGGAAAAGTTTTCCCTCCGACATTGCGCATCTGGTTGTTTATTTACGATTCTTTCCAGAGCGGGAGACAGACTTGCCCTATTGGAAAAAGTTTAAAAGAACCGATATTTTCAATTTATTCAAAATCGACGACATTGATTTATCTGGTGACTTACTGAAAGAGTGCCACGTTGATTATGGAGAAGACTATATTGGCGCGACCCAATTAATTACATTCGCTGTACAAGCAATTTATGGGTTGAACGGCTCCACGAGTTTTACATTTGAGACAAAGTCAGACGGAGTTTTTCATAATGAACAAGAGAAATGTAGACAGTCTGCTATACAGGAACCATTACAAAACAGCCTGCAGGAAATGGCGCAGCAGAAAGGTGTGGATGAGGAAATGCCAAATGGCAAGATACCCAATAGCATGAAACAGATTGACGGGCTGGATTCTCTAAAAGGTGCTTATCGAAGGTCGTTGTCTACATATAGACTGCAGCGGAAAGAGCCAAAATATAGAAATGGCTATGTAATCGCTGAAATAACGGCGGATAAAATAATCGATTCAGGATTCCATAATAATCCTAATCTCGTTAACCAATTTATGCCGCAAAGAGCCAATTTATCATCTACGGGATCCAGAGTTTTCGATTCTGTAGTTGGGGCAGTGGCTGAAGTAGAACAAGAAAAAGAAGCCAATAAACAAATTGACAAGGCGGAAAAGGAAACAACCGCAAAACTGGTATTTTATGCCGTAGATAAAGACCCCGGCCATTTTAAAATGGATGTGGTGTTTTTCAATAGATCTAAAAATAGAGAGATGAAGAATCCCTCTCTCTTGATTCAGCCCACATTCCCTGAATCGACAATTGAGAAGTCAACGCATGCTTCAGGCATGAAGAATGAATTTGAAGATGTAATGACGATATCATTCCCCTTTGATTATCTCTATTCGATAAGAGGCGCAGAGGCTCATTTTTCTTTCGATACCGATGATGACAACGACGATGCAGATTCTGTGTTGCTCAAGTTCACTGTCAAGTATGATATGATTGATCTTATCTGTGTTGATTACATTGTCAGAGGACAATACTGGGAGAAGGAAAAGGTGGCGTTATATTATGACAAGCTTGAACAGAAGGCAAATATATTCGAACAGACAAAGAATGTGTCCGCGGCACAAGCAGCTGACAAGGAGATACTAAACAAATATAATAAACGGGGAGCTGGGATTGGATGCCTGACTTCTTTAGTTTTAGCTATCCTCGCCGGGTCCTTTATTCCGGATGAGGCATTGGGATGGTCAATTGTTGCATGTATCATGGCTTTTGTCCTGGTAAACTATTTCTTCAGAAAAAAAGGAAAAGATTTAACGAGAGAAACTAGTGAAAACGCAAAGACACAAGATATTGAAATAGCTCATTGGTTGGCTGATCTTATAAAAGAGTTCGAAGATTTGTATAAAGCATCCCAGAAGCAATGAGGTCAGATGATTATTGTAGAGATGAAGACGTTTTCGCCTCTGACGATCTGTGTGATGATGAAATAGAAGACTATTCACCGGACTATTGTCATCCTTCCACGACATCAGAGATTAGGGATTCGCTGTTCGATGAGGCTGCGCGGCTTGTTGTACGGTATCAGCAAGCTTCTACATCTTTTTTGCAACGAAAACTGAACATTAGTTATAACAGGGCCTCACGGATTCTTGATCAACTTGTAGTTGCTGGGTTCATAGCCCCACAGCAAAGACTGGGTAGCAGAAAAGTGTTGATTGTGAAACTCGACGAAACAAAGGAGGACAATGTTGCCCAGTGCCCTGGTCAGAGGAGTTACGAAACAGGAATTGAGCGCAGGAGTGAACAAAGAAGTGAGGAGAACCCGTCAAGTATCGCGTTTCCCCAAAAGAATCCTCGCGCATCAGATAAACCACAATATGCCGACAGTGTCAATGCGATGAACGGCTGTTTTAAATGGGTTATTAATGTTTTTGTCTATTCTTTTCTGATTGTTTTGACCATGTGTTTATCGCCTTTGATTATCTTCGTATTACTGATCTGGTGGATTGTTGCTTGGGTGCTCGGATTGTTATACCCGGGGAAAGAGTTCATGCCCCTTGGAAAAGTATGGAATTCTTCTAAACAATGGACGTACGAAAAACTGGGGATAGATTTGGAGCAAGTTCTTGGAGGAGCAGTTTTAGCTATGATTTTTTCTGCAATTATTGGCTTATTAACAAATATCTTCTCTCGTGACAGGTGACCATTTTTCATCGCTATGGTTCTTATTAGTGCGGAGCCAGGAGTCTGACGCAAAACATTGTCGCGACAGGACCGATTGGCCGGCCATAGTCCTGTCGCGGCTATGTTTAATCCAATGAACCAATCTGGACTTGACCAAATCGAGTCGAGCATGTATCTTTGTACTCAATGGGAACGAAGCATATACCCGAACTGAACTACCTCCTCACCCAGGTGGAGAAGCACTATGGGCGGCGGGTGGCGACCTCGACGGACTTTGAGGCGCTGTCTGTGTTTATCGAGCACGAGACGGGCGAGCTGCTGAGCGCTTCGACGCTCAAGCGGATGTGGGGCTATGTGACGAGCCATCCTTCGCCGCGCAAGGATACGCTCGACATTCTCTGCCGTTTCATCGGGCATCGCGACTTCCGTGTCTTCTGCGACAGCCTCAAGACCACCGAGGCATTCGCCTCGAATTTCCTGACAGACAAGGCAGTGTACAGCGCAGACCTGCAGCCGGGTGTCCTAATTCTGATCGGCTGGAATCCCAACCGCCTGGTCACGTTGAAACACTTGGGCGGCGGCGCATTTGAGGTGACGGCCAGCGAGAATTCCAAACTGCTTCCCGGCGACCGCTTCGAACTGTCCCATCTGATGAAAGGCTATCCGCTCTTTATCCCTCGCATCCTTCGAGACGGTGCATACACGCCGGCCTACATCGCCGGTAACAATGGCGGATTGACGCTGCTGCGCATCGAGCCGTAGAAACTTTTTATTTTCTCGTTGAAATAATTGCTTTTTTGTCGGCCCTGCCCGGGATTGACGTAGTATCTTTGTCGAAAATAGATGCGATATGGAGACGAATGTTTTTCCCGGAAGAGGCGAAGTGATCCTCTATCAGACCGAAGACGGACAGACGCAATTGGATGTCAAGCTGGAGAATGAGACGGTTTGGCTGACGCAGGCCCAGATGGCAGTTCTGTTTCAAAGAGACAGGACGGTGATAACCAGACATATCCGCAATATTTTTCAAGAAGGAGAATTAGACCGGAATGTGGTATGTGCAAAAAATGCATATACCACTCGGCATGGTGCGATAGAAGGAAAGACACAGACTGGAGAGGTTGAACTATATAATCTGGATGTCATTATATCAGTCGGCTATAGGGTCAAGTCACAGCGCGGGACACAGTTCCGGATTTGGGCGAACAGTGTCCTAAAAGACTACCTCATCCACGGCTTTGCCGTCAAGAACGACCTGGCCCAGCAGAAGTACGAAGAACTGAAGCAACTGGTATCTGTGATGGGGCGAACGATGAATTATGTGGAACTAAAGGAACAGGATGCCGATCAGGTCCGGTCGGTCTTCGATGTTGTCCAGGACTATACCTATGCGCTTGACACGCTCGACAGCTATGATTACCAGACACTCAAGATTGAACAGACGACGGGGCCGGAGCGTTTTCATGCGACCTATGAAAATGCGATGGCCGTGATTCATGAACTGAAAGCAAAGTTCGGCGAGAGAGCTCACTTTTCGGCAATGAGAAGGATCAGTCGTTTCACAGTTCCATTGGCCAGATCTATCAGACCTGGGATGGACGGGAACTATACCCGTCTATCGAAGAGAAGGCGGCGATGTTGCTCTACCTGGTCACGAAAAACCACAGCGTCAGCGATGGAAACAAGCGGATCGCCGCTACGCTTTTCCTTTGGTTCATGGATAAAAATGGAGTGCTTTATAGCGAGGATGGCCGCAAGCGAATTGCGGACAATGCCCTCGTCGCGCTTACGCTGATGATTGCCGAGAGCCGTATGGATGAGATGGATACGATGCTCAAACTGACAGTCAGCCTGATTAATGCCCGTAATTAGCGAAGCTTCACCTAACGCTTCTGCGCATCGACAATCTGCTTGGAGACCTCTTCGAAGAGGTCGTTGATGTCGTCGTTTCCTGGGGCGGCGGGAGATGTCGGGGCAGTTGTCGGATTCTGGGAAAGTGGCGGCTGCGGGATGGCGGTTGAATCGGGCGTGGCCTTGGGGTCGGCTTGCGTACCGCGGCTGAAGAGATAGCCGCCGGCCAGTACGGATGCGACCAGCGCGAGGCCGGCGATGGCCCACCAGATCCAGGTTGGGCGCTTGCGCAGCAGGGCGGCTTTCACCTCGTCGGTCGAGGCATAGCGTTTTTCGGGCTTGCGGTCCATGCACTTGAGCGCGACGCCCGTGAAGCGGTCCGAAACCTCGAAGAGGATGCGGCCCAGCGAGAAGATGTCGCTGCGTGCATCGGCCGGGTCGCCGCGCAGCACTTCAGGCGCAGCATAGACCACGGTGCCGGCAGACTCCTTGTGGGTGGCGTGCGTATCGGTGTCGGAGAGGCCGAAATCGATGAGTTTGCAATGCGAGCCTTTGTGCGTGATCAGGATGTTTTCGGGCTTCAGGTCGCGATGGAACACTTGCTTATGGTGGAGGTAGGAGAGGGCGTCGCAGATTTCTGCGAAGATCTGTACCTCCAGCTCGCGGGCCACGGGACCGTTGGCATAGAGTTCCTCGAGCGTACAGCCATCCACCCATTCGAGTTCGATGCAAGGGCCGAGGCCCTCCACTTCCCGGAAATCAAAGGTCCTGCAGATGCCGGGATGGTCGAGTTCCCAGCCGATTTCGAATTCCTTCCGGAGCAAGCCCTGGAAGAAAGGGTCGGTGCGGTATTCCTCTTTGAGTGCCTTGAGCACGCGGAATTTCCCCTCCCGCTGCACTCGGTAGAGCACGCTGTGCCCCGACTCGGACTGGTAGATGCATTCGAGTTCACTGGCGGTGGTCATTCCGCACCCGGGATCGGCAAAGAAAAAAGAGGGTTCTCCCATAATAATCAAGCGAATTTAGGGATTTTTTGTGTATATTTGAAATGTATGCGAAGATTCTTGCTCTGTTGGGTTTTGTGGCTTGTTAGCCTGACTGTCGCCGAGGCGCAGGTAGTTCCCTCACAAGCGGTGCGCGACAGTATCCGTTGGGAGCAAGTGCTCGGGGCCTATCAATCCTTTTGCGAACTGGCAGCCGATGCGCGCAGCGGCGATACGGAGGCCCGCGCCAAACTGCGGAAACAAGCCGACAACATCAGCACTTTGCTGGCTCAAGTCAAGGGCAGCCGGATGACGGCTTCGCAGCAGGCCCGTTTTGAGAAGATGAAAAAGCGCTATGCCGCGGTTGTCACGCTGCCCGACCTAACGGCTACGCCCATGCAAGTGCCGGCGCCTGTTCAGGTAATCCAGGGCCAGACGGTTGTCATCCGGGATACGGTGTTCGTGGTGCGCGAAATACGGCAGACTGATACGGTCCGGGTCGTGGAGCAGGTGGAGAAGATTGTGGAGGTCCCTGTGGAAAGGGTTGTGGAAGTTCCGGCCGCAGAGCCAGTGGAGCAGGTGGCGCTTGTCCCGCTTTCCGCCCCCCGTCCCCGGACGAACTATCTTTTTCTTGCCCAGGCGGCCGTCCCTGATTTTTCCTTTGGCGCCATGCTGGGCGCTGTCCGGAAGGCGGGCCTCTATGTCCGGTTTGATAGCAATTTCCATCGCCCGACGGCTGACTATTCCTGTACCCGCAACGGCCAGGCGCCTTACGGACAGATCTGGACCACGGGCCGTAGTGTGATGTCGAGATTCTCGGTAACCGGCGGGGCGCTATGGCATCCGCTTCCTTGGCTTTCTGCTTATGCTGGAGTTGGCTATGGCGAGCGCGGCTTGTACTGGGAAGATTACTCAGGCAAATGGGCGCAGGTGTCGGATGCTTCCGCATCAGGCATCACGGCGGACTTCGGCCTGGTTTTCAACCTCGACCATTTCGCCCTCTCCGCGGGCATTACCGCCGTCGCCTTCCGTCGCTTCGACGCCATCCTCGGCCTCGGCCTCTTTTTTTAGTCTTGTTTTTCGCTGCAACGGACACAACTGACTGTCAGCCTATTACAGAAGTTGACCCCCTTCCGGAACAGGGGGATCAGTTTACGTAAACGTCTGGTTGTCAGCTGCGTCCGTTGCAGCGAAAAAGGAAGGACTGACGAAAGCCTACCGGTATTCATCCCAAGCCTTTACCGGCAAGGCGGCCGGGTCAAGGTTGCAGAAGGCGCGGATGTAAGCGGTGGCCAGGCGGGAGTTGGTGATCAGCGGGACGTTGAAATCGATGGCAGCGCGGCGGATGCGGTAGCCGTTGGTCAATTCGCCGTGGGTGAAGTTTTTCGGGATATTGACCACCAGTTCGACTTCGTGCTTCCGGATCAGGTCGAGCGCGGCGGGTATTGCGCCGCCGTTGCCTTCGGCCCCTTCACCTCCAGCCACGCGATAGGCCTCCACGGCTTCATTCGGGAACCGGATCCGATGCGCCGGCACGCCGTTTTCCTGCAGATACCGCCAGGTGCCCCAGGTAGCGTAGATTTCATACCCTTTGCTGTGCAGCATCTGGCAGGCGGGAAGCATGTCAGCTTTCTGGATGGCATTGCCCGATGAAATCAGGATCGCTTTCTTCGGGATGCGATGTCCGACCGAGATCATCGCCTTGAGCAACGCCTCATCGAAGTTATCGCCGATGCAACCCACTTCACCGGTGGAAGCCATATCGACACCCAGCACGGGATCGGCGTGGCCGAGGCGGGAGAAGGAGAATTGCGAGGCTTTGATGCCAACATACGGCAACTCGAAAGCATCGATGTCGGGCGGCAGGGGATGTTCCCCGAGCATGCAACGGACCGCCAATTCGATGAAATTGAGTTTCAGGATTTTTGAAACGAAGGGGAAGCTGCGCGAGGCGCGGAGGTTGCATTCGATGACCTTTACCTGGCCCTGGTGGGCAAGGAATTGGATGTTGAACGGGCCGGTGATATGCAGTTCGGCGGCGATGGCGGCAGCCACGCGCCGGATGCGGGCGGCGGTCACACAGTAGAGTTTTTGGGGCGGGAACTGGATGGTGGCGTCACCCGAATGAACGCCGGCATACTCGATGTGCTCGGAGATGGCATGGACCAGGACCTTGCCGTGGTCGGCTACGGCGTCAAACTCAAATTCTTTGCAGCGCTGGATGAACGAGCTGATGACCACGGGATGCTCGGCCGACACTTCGACGGCCATTTCCAGGAAGGTTTTCAGGTCTTCATCCGAATAGCACACATTCATCGCCGCGCCCGAAAGGACATACGAAGGCCGCACCAGGACGGGGTATCCGACTTCGGCTACAAAGTGCTCGATGTCGTCCATCGTGGTGAGCTCCTGCCAGCGGGGCTGGTCGATGCCCAGCCGGTCCACGATGGAGGAGAATTTGTTGCGGTCCTCGGCCCGGTCGATGTCTTCGGCACTGGTGCCCAGAATGTTGATGCCGTTGTGCTGGAGCGGGAGCGCCAGGTTGTTGGGAATCTGGCCGCCGACGCTCACCACCACGCCGAACGGTCGTTCGACCGTGCAGATTTCCAGGACGGTCTCGAGGCTGAGCTCGTCAAAGTAAAGGCGGTCGCAACTGTCGTAGTCGGTGGAGACGGTTTCCGGGTTGTAGTTGATCATCACGGCTTGCCATCCCTTGCGGCGGAAGGTATCCACGGCGTTGACGCCGCACCAGTCGAACTCCACGCTGCTGCCGATGCGGTACGCCCCGGAGCCGAGCACGATGACGGTTTGGGCGCCGTAGGGCGGTACAATGTCGTTTTTCGTCCCGTTGTAGGTGAGATACAGATAGTTTGTCTTGGCCGGGAATTCCGCGGCCAGTGTGTCGATCTGTTTGATACAGGGCCGCAGGCCCAGCGTAAGACGGCGTTGCCGCACCGCTTCTTCGGCCATGTGGAACACGCGTCCGATCTGGATATCGGAAAAGCCCTGCCGCTTGGCCCGCAGGAACAGCCCGCGTCCCACAGCGGCGAGCGACGGACAGGCCTCCAATTCTCTGTAGGTGGTTTCCAGCTTAAAGAGCTTGTCGAGGAACCATTTGTCGATGTGCGTCAAGGCATGGATCCGCTCCACGCTGTATCCCGATTCGAAAGCGGCCGCAATGGCGAAGATACGCGTGTCGGTCGGGTGCTGGAGCGCCCAGTCCAAATCCTCTACCTTGTAGGGTTTGTTGCAGACAAAGCCGTTGGCCCCTTGCCCAATCATCCGGAGGCCTTTTTGGATGGCCTCTTCGAAGGTTCGGCCGATGGCCATCACTTCGCCGACGCTCTTCATGCTCGAGCCGATTTCGCGCGAGACCCCCTTGAATTTCGCCAGATCCCAGCGGGGAATCTTGCAGACCACATAGTCGAGGGCCGGTTCAAAGAAAGCCGGCGTGGTCTGCGTCACCGAATTCTTCAATTCAAAAAGCCCGTAGCCCAGGCCCAACTTGGCGGCCACGAAGGCCAGCGGGTACCCCGTTGCCTTCGAGGCCAGTGCCGAAGACCGGCTCAGCCGTGCATTGACCTCGATCACGCGATAGTCTTCTCCGTCCGGACTGAAGGCATATTGCACGTTGCATTCCCCCACGATGCCCAGGTGCCGCACGATGTCGAGTGCCTTCTTGCGCAGGAAATGGAATTCGTCATTGGTCAGCGTCTGGGACGGAGCCACCACGATACTCTCGCCGGTATGGATGCCCAACGGGTCGAAATTCTCCATGTTGCAGACCGTGATGCAGTTGTCGTAGCGGTCGCGGACCACCTCGTATTCAATCTCTTTCCAGCCTTTGAGCGATTTTTCCACCAGCACCTGCGGCGAGAAGGCAAACGCCTTCCCCGCCGCCGCGGTCAGCTCTGCTTCATTGTCACAGAATCCCGATCCGAGTCCGCCCAGTGCGTAGGCCGCCCGCAGAATCACAGGATAGCCCACTTCAGCCGCGGCGGCCAGTGCTTCCTCGACTGAAGAAGCGGCATGCGAGCGGATGGTTTTGACGCTGATCTCGTCGAGCCGGCGCACGAACAGGTCGCGGTCTTCCGTATCGATAATCGACTGCACGGGAGTTCCGAGTACCTGGACGCCATGGCGCGCCAGTACCCCGCTCCGGTACAGTTCCACGCCGCAGTTGAGAGCGGTCTGACCCCCGAACGAGAGAAAGATGCCCTGCGGCTTTTCTTTCTCGATGACGCGCTCCACGAAGGCGGGCGTCACGGGCAGGAAATATATTTTGTCGGCGATGCCCTCGGAGGTCTGTACGGTAGCGATATTGGGATTGATGAGCACGGTCTCGATGCCCTCTTCCCGGAGGGCCTTGAGGGCTTGCGAGCCGCTGTAGTCGAATTCACCGGCCTCGCCGATTTTCAGGGCACCGGAGCCCAGCAGGAGCACTTTGCGCAAGGTATTGTCAAGCATGGGTTTCAGAGTTTGGAGATGAATTCGTCGAACAGGAATTCCGTGTCCACGGGGCCGCTGGAGGCCTCGGGATGGAACTGGGCAGAGAAGAAGGGCTTGGTCTTGTGACGGATGCCTTCATTGGTTCCGTCGTTCATGTTGATGAACAGCGGTTCCCAGTCCGGCCCCAGCGTGGCTGTGTCCACGGCAAAGCCGTGGTTTTGGGAGGTGACGAAGCAGCGGTCCGTGCCGCACTGGCGTACGGGTTGGTTGTGGCTGCGGTGCCCGTATTTGAGCTTGTAAGTATTTGCACCGGCCGCCCGGCTGAGAAGCTGGTTGCCCATGCAGATGCCGAAGATGGGTTTGCTGCCCGCCATCGCTTGTTGCAGATGCTGCACGGTCACTTCGCAAAGGGCCGGGTTGCCGGGGCCGTTCGACACGAAGAGGCCATCCCATTCCAGGGTATTGAAATCATAATCCCAGGGCACGCGTACCACTTCGATGCCGCGGGCCACCAGGCAGCGGATGATCTGGTGCTTGACCCCACAGTCCACCAGGACGACCCGTTTCGGGCCGGAGCCATAGTGGATGACATCCTGGCAACTGACGATGGCCACCTGGTTCTCGAGATTCGGATCGGGAAAGGCTGTGGGCGTCGGGCAACCTTCCGGTACGATGGCGCCGAGTTGGGCGCCTTCATCGCGCAGCAGTTGCACCAGCGCGCGGGTATCGATGCCGCAGATGCCGGGGATATGCTGTTCTTCGAGCCACTGACCCAGGCTCTTGCTGGCAGACCAGTGGCTGTAGGTTTCGCTGTAGTCGGAAATGACGAGGCCGCGCACGTGGATGCGCTCCGATTCAAAGCGGGTGCACAGGCCTTCGGCATCGGGTTCTTCGGTCGGAATGCCGTAGTTGCCGACCAACGGATAGCTGACGCACAGGATCTGGCCGCTGTAGGAAGGGTCGGTCAGACTTTCGGGGTAACCGACCATGGCCGTCGAGAAGACGATTTCTCCTTCGGAGGGGCCGTGATAACCGAAGCTCCAGCCCGGGAATTCCCGTCCGTCCTGGAGCAGCAGGGTGGCTTTCGGATGTTTCATAGGTTTACCAGGCGGCAGCTGACGCCATGGCGGCTGCTATTTCTTTTGTACACAAGTTGCCGAGGCTGCCGATGTGGGTATGGCCCAGGTCGGAGGCTTTGAGGGAGGCGGGTGCGGGCCCTTCGTAATGGAACCGGCCTTCGTTCACTTCGATGCCGACTTGTCGGTAGGCTTCCCGGAACGGGATACCGGCCAGGACGCGGCGGTTTACTTCTTCTACGGTGAAGAGGGTCTCGTAGAGCGGGTTTTCAAAAATGTGTGTGTTCACCTCGATCTGCTGCAGCATGTAGTCGCTCATCTGCAGGCAGTCGTGCAGCTGGTCGAGGGCGGGGAAGAGGACTTCTTTGAGCAACTGGTAGTCGCGGTGGTAGCCATGGGGCAGATTGCTTGCCATCAGTGCAATTTCGCCGGGGCAGGCAAGGATGCGGTTGCACTTGCCGCGCACGATCTCCCACACGTCGGGATTCTTTTTGTGGGGCATGATGCTGCTGCCGGTGGTCAGGGCATCCGGGAAATGGATGAAGCCCAGGTTGGGGCTCATGTAGAGGGCGCAGTCGGCAGCGAACTTGTTGAGGGTCAGGGCGACGGCGGCGAGGGCGGCGGTGAGCGCCAGCTCGCCGCGCCCGCGCCCGAGCTGGGCGGCCACGCTGTTGTACACGGGCTGGTCAAAGCCGAGCAGCGAGGTGGTCAAGGCCCTGTCGAGCGGGAAGGAACTGCCGTAGCCGGCGGCCGAACCGAGCGGATTGCGGTTGACGATCCGGTAGGCGGCGCCGAGCTGTTCCATGTCTTCGGTCAGTGCCTCGGCATAAGCGCCAAACCACATGCCGAACGAGGAAGGCATCGCCAGCTGGCCATGGGTATAGCCGGGGAGCAGCACTTCTTTGTGTTGTTCGCTCAAGGTCTGGAGCGTGTTGAAAAGGGTCAGTACTTCGGCGCGGACCTGTCGGAGTTCGTCGCGCATGAAGAGTTTGAGATCGACGAGGACCTGGTCGTTGCGGGAGCGGCCGGCGTGGATTTTTTTGCCGAGGTCGCCCAGTTCGCGGGTGAGCATCAGTTCCACTTGGGAGTGGATGTCTTCCACGTCGTCTTCGACCTGGAAATTGCCGGCTTTTACGGCCACGAGGATGCGGTCGAGTCCTTCCGAAAGGGTCTTCCGTTCCTTTTCGGTAAGCAATCCGATGCTTTCCAGCATCCGGATGTGGGCCTGCGACCCTTCGATGTCGTAAGCCGCCAGCCGCAAATCAAGCACGCGGTCATTCCCGACGGTGAACCGGTCCACGATCTCCGTGGCCTCCGTTCCTTTATTCCATAATGTCGCCATTCGTTTGTTTCTTCAGCATGGACTGTATTCCTTCGGAAACCTTAGCCACCCTCGGCTATCAGAGGGAGGGGCCCGCCGCGTCAGCGGTGGGAGGGGTCGCGCGGAGCGCGACGGTTTCCGAAGGAATACAGTCCATGCTCATAGCGTAAAGGTTTTAATATAATCGATATAAATATCAATTGCTTGATAGATCTCTTCGACAAGGATGTACTCGTCGGCGCGATGGGAGCGGGCGGAGTCGCCGGGACCCAGTTTGATGGCGTCGCAGGGGAGTTGCATCCAGTCGGAGGAGGTGGGAGAGGAGAAGGTTGCCAGGCCGAGCGCCGCAGCAGCTTGGCGCAGGGGCGAGTCCTGAGCGGTGGCTGAGGCACGGTGCAGGAGATTGCGGGCGGAGAGTTTGCTGGAGCACAGGCCTTGCAACTCCGCGAGAATCTCGGCATTCGTGTAACATTCGTTGGGCCGGATGTCCACCACGAAATGACAGTGGTCCGGCACCACATTGTGCGCGTAGCCAGCCAGAATCTGCGTGACCGTCAGTCGCACTTCGCCCATTTCCGGCGAGACCCGCTCGAACGGATGCGCCCGCAGGGCGGCGATGTCGTCGAGGGCCATGTAGAGCGCGTTAATGCCGTCTCCCCGGGCGGCGTGACCGCTCTTTCCGTGGGCTTCGCCGTCGATCACCAGCAGGCCGCGCTCGCTGGTGGCCGCCTGCAGGCCGGTCGGTTCGCCCACGATGGCCCAGTCCGGTTGGGGAAGCCAGTCGGGTGAGCCGACCGGCTGCGTGAACGGTCCGTCGGGACCATAGAACCAGCGGAGACCCTCCGGACCGGAGACTTCTTCTTCGCGGACGAGCAGCAGAAGCAGGTTGACGGGAAGCGCCTGCCCCTTGAAATGCCGCATGACGGCCAGCATGGCCACGACACTGCCCCCGTCATCGTTGGAGCCCAATCCCCAGACCTTGTCCGGATCCGTGCCCGGATCATAGGGATCGCGCGTATAGCCGCCTGCCGGAGACACCGTGTCGAGGTGGGCGATCAGCGCCAACGTTTTCTTGGCCGGATCGGGCGGCGTGGCCGTCACGACGATATTGCCTTGCCGGATCGAAAAGGAAAGACTGTTCTGGGCCAGCCACCATTCCACCCAGGCGGCCGCCGCTTCTTCATTGCCCGACGGAGTCGGAGCGTGTACCAGCTTCCGCAGCAGGTCGATGCAATCGGTATATTTATTCATGGGGCAGTTCCTCCGGATGGTTGCCGTAATAGACACGCAACGGGTTGGAAAGCAGCTTGATGAAGCCCTTGGCTTCCTCCGCCGTCCAGCCTTTCTGCGTTTCCCCGTATTCGCCCAGTTTCGATTTGACCAGGTCGCACGGCGAATCGACGCCTACGGTAGAGAACCCGCAGGGACGCAGCTCCAAAGTGACCTCGCCCGTGACATTCCGCTGACTGCTTTCCAGCATCGACTCGATGTCGCGCATCACCGGTTCCAGATACTGGCTCTCGTGGAGGAACATGCCGTACCACGTGGCTACCTGGTCTTTCCAGTATTGCTGCCACTTCGAAAGCGTGAATTTCTCCAGGAACTTGTGGGCGCCGATGATCAGCATCGGGGCTGCGGCTTCGAAACCGACCCGGCCCTTGATGCCGATGATGGTGTCGCCCACGTGCATGTCGCGACCGACACCCCAGGCCGCGCCGATCCGTTCCACTTCCTGGATGGCTGCAATCTTGTCGGTGTAAGACTTGCCGTTCACGCGGCAGATTTCTCCGTGGTCGAAGCCCAGGGCCAGGGTTTCCGAGCCCGTCTTCTGCACTTGTTTCAGATAGGCACTTTCAGGAAGGCCCTGCCGCGAGTCGAGGATTTCCCCGCCGCAGATCGACGTGCCCCAGATGCCTACGTTGTAGGAATATTTCAATTTCGCGAAATCGGCCGTGAAACCATGCGCGTTGAGGTAGTCCACTTCTTCTTTGCGCGACAGGTTGCCGTCGCGGGTCAGCGTGATGATTTCCACGCCGGGGCACATCACCAGGAAAACCATGTCGAAACGCACCTGGTCGTTGCCCGCCCCCGTGGAGCCATGGGCAATGGCGTCAGCCCCGATCTGCTTTGCGTAGCGAGCCACGGCCATCGCCTGGAAGAGACGTTCCGAGGAGACGGAAATGGGGTAGGTGCCGTTCCGGAGCACGTTGCCGTAGATCATGTATTTCAGGCTCTTGGCATAATACTCCTGCGTGATGTCGATGACGGCGAACTGCTTCGCCCCCAGTTTGTAGGCATTTGCCTCATTGGTTTTGAGCTGCGCGGGGCTGAAGCCGCCGGTATCCGCGCAGACCGCATGGACCTCATACCCTTTCTCCTGGGCGAGATACATCACGGTATAAGAAGTGTCGAGGCCGCCGCTATAGGCTACTACTACTTTTTTCATTCTCCTGGATGGTGGATTTCAAAATGTTCTTCCGGGTCGTAAAGCAGTCCCGTGCAGATGCAGACCCGGTAATGCTGCTCCTGCAGGATGGGGAAATTGCGGCAGCCTTCGCAGCCTTTCCAGAATTCCACGTCGTCGGTCAGGGCGTCGTAGGTCACCGGCCGGAAACCGAATTCGTAGTTCATGCGCATCACGGCGGCCGAGGTGGTCATCGAGAAGATCTTGGCTTTGGGGAAGAGCTTGCGCGAGAGGATGAAAGTCTGCTCCTTGATGCGCTTGGCCAGGCCCATCGCCCGGAACTTTTCGGGGACGATGAGGCCGGAATTGGCGACGAAACTCTTGCCGCCCCACGATTCGATATAAGAGAAGCCGGCGAATTCCCCGTCGTCCGTGAGGGCGATCACGGCTTTGCCGGCGAGGATCTTGTCCTTGATGTATTCCGGCGTACGCCGGGCGATGCCGATCTTGTCGCCCAGTGAGGAGAGATAGAGTTCGTGGCACACGGACTCCGCATAAGGCAAGTGGCTTTCATCGGCCACAAGTACGTTCACATTCATCGTATCAATCGTTTGTTTCGATCAGTTTGGCGTCCAGGTTGGGAATGTGGCGCTTCAGGAAGGCCAGGAAGTCGTTCCGGACATAGTCTTTGCGCAGCATCAGCAGCAACGTGTCGTCGCCGGCAATCGTACCCATCATCGCCGGGTGGCTGTGCGCATCGGCCAGGGCACCCGCCATGCTGGCGCAGCCGGGCAACGTCTTGATGACGCAGAGTTGTCCCGAAATCTCGAGGCTGACGATGCTTTCACCGGCCCGACTGCTGGAGAGGAGGGCGGACTGCCCCGTCTGTGCCGGTTCGGGCAGAACGTAATAGGCACCGCCCAAGGCATCGTGCTGCTTGGAAATATGGAGTTTCTTGAAATCACGAGAGAGCGTGGCCTGGGTAGTCCGGATGCCTTCGGCGGCCAGCAGGGTGGCCAATTCCTCCTGGCTGCGGACTTTCCGTTCCCGGATGATTTGTTGGATAAGTTCGGTGCGATTATTCATTCCAAAGGGGAGATACGGTATAAATATTCAAATATTGCCGCAAATGTATAATATTTATACATAATCGCCAAATCTTTCTGTATGTTTTGGGAAGGTACTCACAACTTTTTATGTAAATCCCGAAATTTTCTTATCTTTGTAAGTTAAGAACGCAAAAAACGAGTGTTTTGAAAAAGGGCGAGACGGGAAGAAGGGGAGAGGATCTGGCACTGGCCTGGTTGGAGCGTCGCGGTTTCCGGTTGTTGGACCGGAACTGGCGTTCCGGCCACAAGGAACTCGACCTGGTGATGGAAAGTGCGGCACGTGTGCATATCGTGGAGGTAAAAACCCTCACGCCGCCTCTGCAGGGGCAGCCTTACGAAAAGGTGGATGCTGTCAAGCAGACACGCTTGATTGCGGCGGCCCGCCATTACATCGCCTGTCGGCAGATCCGCAAGGAAGTCCAGTTTGACGTGGTTTCCGTCATCCTGGACGGCACGCGGACGGAAGTGCAGTATATCCCCGAAGCCTTTTACCCGATCATCCGATAGAGCAAAACCATAGAATCCTGATATGAACCATAACCATTACTGCATCATCATGGCGGGCGGCATCGGGAGCCGTTTCTGGCCGGTCAGCCGGCAGGCGCGCCCCAAGCAGTTCATTGACATCCTGGGTGTGGGCCGGACTTTCCTGCAGATGACCTTCGATCGCTATGCGAAGATCGTCCCCACGGAAAACATCCTGATCGTCACGGCTGAACGCTACGCCGGCCTGGTCCGGGAGCAGCTCCCCGAGATCCCGGAAGATCATATCCTGCTGGAGCCTTACAAGCGCAATACGGCACCCTGCATCGCCTATGCCACCTACAAACTCTATAAGAAGAACCCCAAGGCATCGGTCGTCGTGGCCCCTTCGGACCACTTGATCATCGGCGAAGAGCAGTTCTGCGACACGATCAGCACGGCGCTTTCTTACGCCGAGAAGAGCGACAATCTCTTCATTATCGGCATCGACCCCACCCGTCCCGAGACAAACTACGGTTACATACAAATCAACAAATCTGTCGAAAAAACAGTCGGTAGCCACCAGTCTTTCCAGGTGAAGACCTTCACCGAAAAGCCCAATGCCGATCTGGCCAAGGTCTTCCTGGAGACCGGCGAATTCTTCTGGAACTCCGGCATGTTCATCTGGAACCTGAAAGCCATCAAGGCCGAACTGGAACGCTGCCTTCCCGAAGTGACTACCTTGTTCCAGGGCGGGGAGGACGTATACTACACGCCTGCAGAAAAGGATTTCATCCGCCGCGTGTATGAGGACTGCCCGGCGATCTCCATCGATTATGGCGTGATGGAAAAGACCCAGAAAGCCTGGGCGTTCCTCTCCGATTTCGGCTGGAGCGACCTCGGCACCTGGGAATCCGTCTATGAACGGGTCATGAAGGATGACGACGGCAACGTCATCAGCGGCGGCGTCCCGATGGTTGATGACGTGCAGGGCTCCATCGTCCTGTGCGACAACCAGCAGAAACTGGTGATCGCCCGCGGCCTGGACAACATGATGGTGATCGACCTGGCAGACGTCCTGCTGGTCTGCCACCGCGACGACAAGACCGTCAAGGACATCGTCACGGACCTCACAATGAAAGACAAGATTGATAGATATCTGTAGCATGCGTTTCCCCAAAAAACTGACCATTGACGTCCAGTCCGAGATCGGTGCACTGGACGCCGTCCTGCTCCATACTCCGGGACCCGAGGTGGAGAACATGACCCCCCGCATGGCGCAACGTGCGCTGTACAGTGATATCCTGAACCTCTCCATCGCCCGCAAGGAGTACGAACAGATCGAGGGCGTCCTTTCCCGCGTCGCCCGTACCTACCAGGTCCGCGACCTGCTGGCCGCTGTGCTCGACAAACCGGAATGCCGCCAGGAACTCGTCACGAAGATCTGTGTCGCCGAACAGGCGGGAAGCTGTTTCGACACGCTGATGGCGATGTCCACGCCGCAGCTGGTCAAAGCTTTGATTGAGGGTCTTCCGGCCAAGATCGACACTTTGACGGCTTTCCTCAATGAAGACTATTATTCACTCTTCCCGCTCTATAATTTCTATTTCACCCGCGACTCTTCGGTGACGATCGGCAACAATGCCCTGATCTGCCGGATGGCCAACCAGGTCCGCGCCCGCGAGGCCATGATCATGGATGCCATCTACCGCAACAGCGGCGCCTTTGCCTGCGGTACGATTGACTTGCAGAATGCCGTGCCCACGCGGGGCCCGCTCTTCATGGAAGGCGGAGACGTGCTGGTGGCGCGCGACGACATCCTGGTCATCGGCAATGGCATGCGCACCAGTGCAGCCGGTATCGACGCATTGATCCAGCGCTTCTGCGAACTGTGCCCGGTAGGGAAGAAGCATATCCTCGTGCAGCAGCTTCCTTCCGCGCCCGAATCGTTCATCCATCTGGACATGGTCTTTACGCTGCTCGACCGCGACAAGTGTATGGTCTTCGAGCCGCTCATCCTGCACAACCGTTCCTACAAGACCGTCCATATCACGTTGGAAGACGGCCGTGTCAGCCGTATCCGTGCCGTGTCCGGCCTATTGCCTACGCTGCGCAGCCTCGGAATGGATCTGGATCCCATCAGCTGCGGCGGCTCTTCCGACAGCTGGGTGTCTGAACGCGAGCAGTGGCACAGCGGCTCCAACATGTTTGCTTTCGCGCCGGGCAAGGTGCTTTGCTACGCGCGCAACGAGGCGACCTTGCAGGAGATGGCCAAGCACGGATTCGAAGTCCTTTCTGCCCGTGACGTGATGGCCGGCAAGAAAAAGCTGGACGAGTATGCGCGCTGCTGCGTCACGATCCAGGGATCGGAATTGCCGCGCGGCGGTGGCGGTGCCCGCTGCATGACGATGCCGCTCGCGCGAAAAGCGGTGGAATGGTAAGATGCTTGTTCGAACGGTAGCGGAGTTTTATTATTTTTGCGGCTTAAACTGTAAAGCGTTATGGCAATAACCAACGAGAAGATTGAACAGATGCTGGCCTCCATCCAGGAGCTGAAGGCAGCCAAGGAACAGGAAATCGAAGAACTGCGCGTCAAGTGGCTCGGCAAGAAGGGCGAGATCACCCAGCTGTTCGACGAATTCCGGACGATTGACAAGGAGCAGAAGAGGGAGTTCGGCCAGCGGCTCAATGCCCTGAAGAACGCCGCGACGGCCAAGATTGAAGAGATGCGGGCCCTGCTTGCCGAAATGGCGACGCCGGCTGCAGCCTCGTTCGACCTCACCAAGCCGGGCGACCGCATGGAACTGGGAGCCCGCCATCCTATCTCCGTCACGCGGGAAGAGATTATTTCGATCTTCAGCAAATTCGGTTATTCCGTAGCGGAGGGCCCGGAAATCGAGGATGACTGGCACGTGTTCAGCGCCCTCAATTTCCCGCCGGAGCATCCGGCCCGCGACATGCAGGACACGTTCTTCGTCCAGCCGGGCGGAGACAATCCGATCCTGCTCCGCACCCACACCTCCTCCGTGCAGGTCCGTACGATGGAGCGCATGCAGCCGCCCATCCGCGTCATCTGCCCGGGCCGCGTGTTCCGCAATGAAGCCATCTCGGCCCGCGCCCACTGCATCTTCCACCAGGTGGAAGGCCTTTACATCGACAAGAATGTTTCGTTTGCCGACATGAAGCAGGCCATCCTGCTCTTCGCCCAGGAGATGTTCGGCGCCGATACCCAGATCCGCATGCGTCCCTCGTACTTCCCGTTCACCGAACCGAGCGCCGAAGTCGACGTGAGCTGCAACATCTGCAAAGGCAAAGGCTGCAACATCTGCAAAGGCACCGGTTGGCTTGAGATCCTGGGCTGCGGCATGGTCGACCCCAACGTCCTCCGTGCCTCCGGCATCGACCCCGAAGTGTACAGTGGTTTCGCCTTCGGCATGGGTATCGAGCGTATCGCCATGCTCAAATGGCAAGTCAAAGACCTCCGCAACTATTTCGAGAACGACATCCGTTTCCTCCGCCAGTTCGAGGCCGCGATCTAGTCCGCTGCCTGTCATTTTGAGCAAAGCGAAGAATCTTCGAAAAAGCGAAAAAAAATTTGGGAGTATAAAAAAACTTCGTACCTTTGCAGTCCCAAACCAAGCGGAAATAGCTCAGTTGGTAGAGCACGACCTTGCCAAGGTCGGGGTCGCGAGTTCGAGTCTCGTTTTCCGCTCAAAGCAATCAAAATAAGCCTTCCAGACCAATCTGGGAGGCTTTTTCGTTGCTTAAACTTGTGTCAAAGAAATCCTGCGGAAATTACTGACACAAATCCGGGTTCTTGTTTGTGTCAAAGAAATCCGGAAGAAATCCTTGACACAAATGGCTGATAAATGTTTAATAATCAATCAATTATCAGTTATGAATCATTTTACTGACACTTTCTCCGTGGGCTTCTACTGCCGACCCTCCCGAAAATCTCCCAAAGGAGGTTGTCCCGTTCAAATGTGCATCAACCTTCAAGGCGAGCGTTTCTTCGTCTCATTGCCAAGAAGATAAACCTCTTGCTCTTGGACGGCGCAGAGTATAACTTGTGGATTAGTTCCTAACGTACACGTAAGTTATACCGTTGCTGACAGAGCGCAGCTCCAACTCGCCGTTTGTTGCTGCAACAATGCGGTAGGTTATTCGTTCGCCGTTCTCGTAGTGGATGTTTAGGTAGCCGTTATGGACGTCGTACGAACCACTGTCGTAGTTAACATCGTGGCAGTCGTAGTTGTACATATAGTGGCCACGGAATATCATATACGAATTGAACTGGCAATCGGTCAATCCCATATTTGAGAACGGATACCAACGGCCTTCTCTCAGATACATGCTGAGTTCTTCGTCTGCATCGTAGGAATAATCGTTGTCTCTGCACGAACTTGTCAGGCAGAGTACGCTTAACAATATCAGTATTAATTTCAGTAATTTCTTCATATACAGTTCAATGATAACAAAACTCGCCTCATTTCCCGTAAGACCCGTCACAAAGATACTTAATCCTCCGGAGAAAAGCAAGTCGGGGGCTGGGCCGGGCGGAACTCCACATAACTCGCCCACTCCAAGGGCTCACACAATAAAGAGAGGTTGGAGTGCTGTCGCTGCGCTATGCTTTGCGTTTCTATGCCTCCCTTTGGGATAGGTCTCTCCCTCTTCTCCTTAACTATCAAAGTCATTGAGAGAAACCCGTAAGGGCAATATGGCGAAGCCACTACATATCTTCCTGCTCTTCCAGAAAACTCCTTACGGATTTTTCTTCTTCTTGTAGGCGAAGCCTCTCCATATAGGCGCTTGCGCTTCCTTCCTCGTAAAAGTGATATTCTTCATCTTCATCAAAGTCATCATCAAGAATAAGACTACTCATAAAGTCTTTTTCCTGGACACCCTCATCATCCTTTTCATCAACATTGTCTTTGGCATAGCCATTTTCCTTTAACTTTTCATAGTCATTTACATTATCATTAAGGGGGTTTATAGGGTTTACAGGCACTTCTACGGCCGTTTTGGGTTCAGCGGCCGGTAATGGCTCCTGGTTAAGCTCCTGCTCCTTCAGCTCTCTCTCCTTCCGTCTCCGCTCGTAGGCATCCTCCTTCGTTTCACCAAGGCGTGGTCTTCCTCCCTTTATCCCGTGTTCTCCACCCTTTCAGCCGTGCTCGCCACCCTTCACAGCCTTCTTGTACCTGTTGGTTGATGCGGTGATGAGCGGTTTCGTCAAAGTCAGCAGGGCATTGACCCTTCCGTCATCGCATTTGAGTTCCTGGCCCTTTATCGCATAAGCCCTCAACATCATCACATACTTACCGATTGCGGCATCGTCCATCTGCATTTGCTCCGCAGCCTCAAAGAAGCTCTCGTACATCACAAAACTCTTTGTCTCTGTATTTTCGTCCATTTTGAAATAGAAAGGCCCCGAAATGCGTTGGAGGGAATGGAAACTCCTCGGCACTTCAAGGCCAGGTTAATCGTTATACTTTTCACTCTAATTCCATTCCAAGTGCTTGATTGTCATATACATAATATACAAACAATAATTGAGAAAACCAAATCTTTCGGGGCTTTCCAATAGATAAATAGTAGTTGGTGGAGAAAAGTTCTGGATGGAAGAAAGAAAGTGGTTATCTTCGTGCCAAACACTCATAAATCCTTCAGCTTTAGTTGGTTATGTCGCTAAAAATCGCTTTCTTTGTGTCAGCGTCATTTGTGGCAAGGCTTCCTTTCCAGACCAAAGGATTGATTTTGAGACGACAAGCGGGAGCGAAGTGAGAGTCTCGTTTTCCGCTCAAGTAGAAGGCTTCAGAGAAATCTGGAGCCTTTTTCGTTTGCTTCACTCCTCGGAATCCCCGCCGGAAGGCCTTTGAGTCAAACTGGCGCACGGCAACATTCGATCTGTGTGCCTATGAGGATGGTATCCCTGCGCCAACTCCCGAAATCGGCCTATGGCGCACAACTTCATGAAATCTATCGTTGATTATCAATACAATACGATGGCTGCTTGTGCGCCAGTTTGGCGAAAAGACTTTTGATGATAACGAAAAGCCCAGGAGACAAGACTCCACCCGGTATTTCCGCTGATCCGTTTTTTTTCGCACGGCCCTTCCCAGGGCAAGACGCCAACGAAGTTTTCCCTTGTTTTTGTAACCATCGCGCGGCGGATCTTTAGGTAAATACCTGATTTTCAGCTGGTAGTTTGTGTCCAAGGCGCTCGGTCCGCCGTCCAGGCGGCTTATTGCGCGGATGGCTGAGGGACTCTACGGTGATTATCAGTGACTTATAGAATCACCTGCCGCGCGATGGTTGCAAAACAACAACGAGAATCCCCCCACCCATTTTATTTGGATTACAAGCATAGAAACTTTTGGCGGTGATCCATGATTTCGATTCGACGGATTGCGATGCTTATCGCGAGGTGATGGAGGATGTCGCTGCCGGAAGAGTGTATCAGGCGGAGAGTGTTGAGGATATGATGGTGAACATTCTCGGCTGATGTATAGATAAACCTAACGCGCAAATAACTCAGTTGGTACTCTCGGAACGCGAGCGTTTATTTCGCCAGGAATTCCGAAGGGGTGGGGCCCGTCTTTTTCTTGAAAATCCGGTTGAAGCATCAGGAGGCTTTTTTCCCTCAGTTCTTCATAACGGAGGATGCATATAAGCGGATGAGGTGGGGTTTTCATGCGTGTAAGCCTCTGGGATTTGGATAAATATAATGATTGTCTGCGAAATTGGTTAATAATGGGCAAAAATGTGTTATGCCGTTTCCGATGAAACACGCTACTTTTGTGAAAAATAAGCTAGTTATGGAAATCAATCGCCCCATCAATCGGAGAAAGGCCCTCAAGGTGCTGGGCCTCGGCATGCTTGCCACGTGCATACCGACCCTTTCCGCCTGCGGAAACACCCAGAAAAAGAAAAAGATCAAGCGGCAGATCTTTTATTTCTCCGCCACCGGCAACAGCCTTTACGTATCGCGGCAGATCGCCGGAGAAGAGGGCACGCTGCTGAGCATCTCGCAGGAAATCCACAATGACAATCCCGTTTATGAGGCGGAAGAAATCGGCTTCGTCTGCCCGGTCTATTGCTTCATCCCGCCGGCAATCGTCCAGGATTTCATAGCCCGTTCCACGTTCAAGGCCGATTATTTCTTCACCGTCGGAACTTACGGTGCCCATAGCACGATCTTCCCGGAGTTCGTGGACAATCTGGCCAAGGAGAACGGTTTCCAGATGAATTACATCAATACGATCCAGATGGTCGATACCTACCTGCCGTATTTTGATGCGGATAGGGAAAAGGCGGACCCGAAGAATCAGCTGATTCCCGAGAAGATCGCTGCCGTCCTTGCCGCCATCAACAAGCGCGAGAACTATATCCTGCCAGTCACCGAGATGGACAGGATGATCTGCGAAGGGTACTACCGTTCCTCCGGGCGAGACCGCAAGCGGCCGACTGTCACTCGTTCCGAGAAGATTGTCTTCGCCACCGATGCCTGCATCGGATGTGGTGTATGCACGTCGGTCTGCCCGCACGGTTCCTGGAAGGTGGTCGACGGCCATTCTGTTGCTGAAGGGGAGTGCGAAAACTGCCTGGCCTGTGTCCACAACTGCCCGCAGAAGGCCATCTCCATCATCCCGACCCCTCCGGAGCCGGAAGAGCCCAACCGGAATGCCCGCTACCGCAACCCGAACGTCAGCATCGCTGACCTGATCAAGGCAAACTGCCAGATTTGATTTCCAAACTATATGAAGAAGCAATTGTTGACGGCAGCCGCATTTGTCCTTGTCGGTTTTCTTGCAGCCGCCCAGCCTTGGATGATGCGTCCTCAGGGACCCGCCAATGAATTTTCGGCCCTGGAGGGGACTTCCGTCCTCATTTACAACATGCTGCCGGAGCGCAACGTGCATTCCCGCGCCGGATTTGGGCCGGCCTTTTATATCTTCCCGGACGACCGGCTGGACAACAGGCAGTCCCTTGAATTGGCGAAGAGGCTGAATCTGACCGAAATCGTCCAGGAATACGGAGGTCGGATCATGGTCGTCAATCCCGCTTCTGACAAGTGGCAGGATCAGGACCTGGAGGCCTTTATGCGGTTGATTGGAATGGGAGGGGCCCCTACAAATGTCAAGGTCGTCGGAATCGGGTCCGGGGCGACTTTCGTGAATCGAAAGTTGGCTGCGTCTGACCTCACGGGCGTCATTGCAGGAATCGTTACGATCGATGGCGAACCCGGGAAAGCCTGTAAGTTTCCGGTACCGACATTCATTGGCGGGAAGAATGCGGCAAAGGTGGCGAAACCTTATCAGGCAGCGAGCGATGCCGCTCTGGCTGACCCTCTTCAGAAAGTCGTTATCAACACGGACAGAAGGGCTTCTCTGGAGATGCTCTTCGCCCAGGCTTGGGATGAGGTGCTGAGTGCCAACTATCGGTATAACAATCTCTTCCGTACTTTCTACATGAGCCGGGGAATCGACAACCAGGAAGGTGTGAAAAACTTTGAACTGGTTTCCATCCCCGTGTTCGACAAGCTGGGGATTCGGCGCAATGTGGTGGAGTATCCCCTGGTGGATATGAATGCACCCTCCCGGCCGGAGAATCCGGACAAGTATCTTTGGTACGAGTATATTCCCAAACAGGCGCAGGAAGCCGCGCCAGGTACGGTTCCCCTGGTCGTGCTTCTCCATGGCCACGGCAATGACCCCCGTACGCAGAGCGAAACGTCTGGTTTCCCCGAACTGGCTGCGGAAGAGGGGTTCATGGTCGTGGAGATGGAATGGCAGGGCGGAAACGGTTACGTACCCATGGGCCTTGATGGCATCGAAGCGGTCATCAGCGTCTTGCGGCAGAAGTATCCCCAGATCGATGGATCGAGGATCTATGCGGAAGGGCTGTCGGCCGGTGCCATGACCAGCAACATGCTTGGCGTCCGCAAATCCCATCTCTTCGCGGCTGTCGCCGGCCATTCAGGAGGCATTTTCTCCGGCAATGGACTCGGTTACTATGCCTATGGCTCTGAACCGTTGATGAATGAAGCGATTCAGAAGCGGGGGCACGTGGAAGTCGGTTATTGTTCCGTTGTCGGCACGCACGATGATACGATCCGGTTCTTCAATCAAGACAACTGGGAGGGCAGTCCCTACCTCAATGTCTGGCGGATCTATGAGACGGTCAACGACATGCCCGTGACGGGCGACCTGGATTTTGGCGTGGATCCGACCTTCGGTATCGCGCTTCGGGACAGGAAGCAGATTCACACCGGCAAGAGCGAGGACATCACCATCGAGTTCGGCCAGCTCTACAAGGAGGAGAAGCCGATGATCCGCCTGATGGTCGTGAACCACTATGGGCATTGGAATTTCAAGCCCGCCGCCCGGCTCATCTGGGACTTCTTCCGTCATTTTTCACGGGACACGGAAACCAAGGAACTTCGTTATCAATGATCTTCCGTTCACCGAGAAAATGGGGCCGTTCACCGATTATAATCGTCATATAGGTAGCGTGTATGTAGTTTTGTGCTGAAAACAAAACGAAGCACGCCATGAAACGCATCCTCCTTTCCTTCGCCATCCTGTTGGCTCCGGTCCTCGCCCTGGCTGATAACAACCGTAAGGATAAAACTCCCGAAAACGAACCCATCCCGGTTAAACTGTCCAAGAAAGAAATCGTCAAGACCGGGTGGAACATCGGCCTGTTGCCGGCGTTCCGGTACGACAATGACCTGGGGTTCCAGTTCGGAGCACTTAGCCAACTATACCATTATGGAGATGGAAAGGATTATCCCAACTACCGGCACAAAGTGATGGCCTTGGGCAGCGTCTATTCGCGCGGGGCGAAGCAGTTTTCGCTGGATTATGACTCGAAGCGATTGTTGTGGAATCTGCGGGTGACGGCCCATCTGGAGTATATGGACAATCCGCTCCACGGATTCTACGGGTTCAACGGTGCAGTGGCTCCCTACTTTGCCGATCTGGACCGCCGGAAATCGGCGGATGGGACAGACGGTATCGCTTTTTATTCCAACAGTCAGCGTCTGTGCACCGTCGGGTTGGATCTGCAAGGGCAGATTGCTGACCACCTGACCTGGATCGGGGGCGTGAAGTATGCCTATCAGACCTACAGTGACGTCTCCGTGGGCGTGTACGACGGGACGCAGTCGCTGTTCCACCAGTATGTGGAGAACGGGCTGATTCTGGAGGCAGAGACCTGGGGACACAGAGCCGAACTCAAAGGCGGCCTGGTCTATGACACGCGTGATTTTGAGGCCAATCCGGCCCGCGGCCTGTATGCGACGGTCACGCTTGCGGGCGGGGCCAGTTTCTCGTCCGGGCAGAGCCTTTCAATGGTGGCAGCTTTTGACGTACGTCAGTACCTGCCCATCGTCCCTTCCCGTCTCACGCTGGCTTGGCAGGTGAAAGGTGGTGGCCTTGTCGCCGGCACTTTGCCGTCCTCCAGATCCTGGTCCTCGACCTTTTCGGGAAAGTGGTCATTGGCGATGGACTGACTATCTCAGGCATTTTGGATGCGGGGACAAAGATTTCCCAGCGGGTTTTTGTTCCCGTCCTGGGATTCCTGATGGTACTTATTGCGTTGGCCGTCGCGCTGTCAGACGAGTGGCGTCTCGCAGCGTTCAAGTACCGGGAGGCGCAGCAGCGCAACGAGTGGCTCGGACAGGACATCGACAAACTGAAAGACCAGGTTGATGCACTCCGTCACCGCAAAGCCGCTCCCGACGTTGACTCCATCACCGTCAAGGTGGACCTCGTGATGACCAAAGTCCCGCTGGACGACATCCTCTACATCAAGGCAGACGGCGACTACATCGTCATCCACAAGGCTGACGGGAAGACGCTCATGACGCTCATGACCCTGAAGACCCTGGAAAAGCAGCTGCCCTACGACCGTTTCTGCCGCACACACCGCTCCTGGATTGTCAACGCCGACAAAGTCCGCGGCATCCGCGATGGCAAAATCCTCGTCGCCGACGCTGTCATCCCCCTCTCCGATTCCTGCAAAGCCGCTTTCTTCGAACTCCTCTCACATAAGTCCATCTTCCTGAAAGCGGAGCCAACTGTCCTAAAAGAAAAGTAAATCCCGAAGCGAGTGGAGATTGACT
>JAEEGF011162631.1_pt1 | contig 83488 bp, 81 predicted proteins | sample 9134171 | NCBI WGS metagenome assembly JAEEGF01 (sample SAMN16246542, study PRJNA631951) | gut metagenome | biome: gut microbiome; feature: rumen; material: AP-attached | host: Bos | place: Iran: Karaj | collected 2018-10 | reverse complement strand
AGGGCTTTTGTAAAGAATGAAGATTATTTCGAGGCAAAATGGTACTTTACGGAAGCGATAAAGAAGAGCTTTGATATGAACGGCATATCCATTCCCTTTAACCAGCTTGATGTGCATATCAAAGAGGAGAAGGAGTGAAGTAAGCAATAAAATTTTTACTTGTAAAATAAATCATTAATGTTTATAATTTCACTTGTTGCTGAAATAGCTCAGTCGGTAGAGCACTTCACTCGTAATGAAGGGGTCGAGGGTTCGAGTCCCTTTTTCAGCTTTGATTTATTCGAAGATGCGGGAGTGAACTTGCACAACCAACAACAAGTTCCTTCCGCATTTACAGAATATATTACTTTTCAGGAGGAAATCCTATGGCTCAGTTATGGGGCGGTCGTTTTAAGGACAAAACAGATCAGGAAGTCTATGACTTCAACGCATCAATAAGCTTTGATAAAAGGCTTATTAATGTTGACCTTGCCGGTAGCAGAGCTCATGTAAAAATGCTTGCAAAACAGGGAATCATCGAAAAGTCGGATTTGGATGCCATCCTTTCCGGCCTTGATAGTATTGAGTCAGATCTTAAAGCAGGCAAGATAGAGATCACCTCCGAATATGAAGATGTCCACAGTTTTGTGGAGGCAGTACTTACCGAGCGCATCGGTGAGCCCGGCAAAAAACTTCACACCGGCAGAAGCCGCAACGATCAGGTTGCTCTGGATATGAGACTTTATACCAGGGAAAGAGTAAAGGGAACGGACCGTCTTCTTGAAGCCCTTCTTTCAAGCATCCTTGATACCATGAAGGCTAATCTTGACACCTATATGCCCGGATTTACCCACCTTCAGAAGGCTCAGCCCATCACTTTGGCTCATCACTACGGAGCATATTTTGAAATGTTCCGGAGAGACAGAGGCAGACTGCACGACTTATTTGTCAGAATGAATGAGTGCCCTTTGGGAGCGGGAGCTCTTGCGGGAACCACTTATCCCTTAGACCGTGAGTTTACTGCGTCGGAACTTTCTTTTGATCGTCCGACCAGAAACAGTATAGATTCAGTTTCGGATAGAGATTACGTCTTAGAGTATCTCTTTACTCTTTCTACTGTCATGATGCATCTTTCCAGATTTTGTGAAGAGATCATTATCTGGAATACAAACGAATACAGATTCGTTGAGATCGATGATGCTTTTTCCACGGGTAGCAGTATTATGCCTCAGAAAAAGAATCCTGATATTGCTGAGCTTGTGCGCGGCAAGACAGGACGAGTATATGGTAGTTTAATGTCGCTCCTTACCACGATGAAGGGTCTTCCTCTTGCTTATAACAAAGATATGCAGGAAGACAAGGAAGTGGCTTTTGATGCAATGGATAACGCAGATAAATGCATCCATTTGTTCACCGGAATGATATCTACAATGAAGTTTAATTCCGGAAATATGGCTAAGAGCGCAATGAACGGCTTTACCAATGCAACAGACGCAGCCGATTATCTTGTTGGAAAGGGCGTTGCTTTCAGGGATGCTCACCGCATTATCGGAGAACTTGTTCTTGCATGCATTGATAAAAATAAATCCATTGAAGAAATGTCTCTCGAAGAGCTAAAGAATATATGTCCAAAGTTCGATAAAGACATATATGAAGCGGTTTCACTTGAAACCTGCGTTGAGAAGAGACTTACAAAGGGAGCTCCCGGCAAGGCTGTTATGAAAGAGTATTTAGCCGAGTGCGAAGATTATTTAAAGAATAATAAAGCCCTTTGATCATTTATTTTGTATCCATTTTTATGAGATAAAACAGTTTCAGGAGGACGAAAAAATGAGCGATAAGTTAAGAGTCGGCATCTTAGGTGCAACCGGTATGGTAGGTCAGAGATTTATTTCTCTTCTCGAGAATCATCCCTGGTTTGAGGTTGTTTCAGTGGCAGCCAGCCCACGAAGTGCAGGAAAGACATATGAAGAGGCAGTTGGCGGAAGATGGAAAATGACCACCCCCATGCCCGAAGCAGTTAAAAAGCTTATTGTTAAGGACGTAACCGAAGTTGAGAAGGTTGCTTCCGAAGTTGATTTTGTTTTTAGCGCAGTTGACATGACAAAAGAAGAGATCAAGGCTATCGAAGAAGCTTACGCTAAGACCGAGACTCCTGTTGTTTCAAATAACAGCGCTCATCGTTGGACTCCCGATGTTCCCATGGTAGTTCCCGAGATCAACGCAGATCATATGAAGGTTATTGAGTTCCAGAAAAAGCGTCTAGGAACCACAAGAGGATTTGTTGCTGTTAAGCCCAACTGTTCAATTCAGAGCTATGCTCCCGTTCTTACCGCATGGAAGGAGTTTGAGCCTACAGAGGTTGTGGTTACTACCTACCAGGCTATTTCAGGCGCAGGTAAGACCTTTAAGGACTGGCCCGAGATGGAAGGAAACATCATTCCTTACATTGGTGGTGAGGAAGAAAAGAGTGAGAAGGAGCCCCTTAGAATCTGGGGCGAGATCAAGAATGGCGTAATTGAGCCCGCTACTTCTCCCAAGATCACCAGCCAGTGCATTCGTGTTCCCGTTCTTAACGGCCACACCGCAGCAGTATTTGTTAAGTTTAATAAAAAGCCCACCAAGGAGCAACTCATCGAAAAGATGGAGAGCTTCTCCGGAGCACCTCAGGAGCTTAAGCTTCCCAGTGCACCTAAGCAGTTTATCCGTTATATGGAAGAGGATAATAGACCTCAGGTTACTCTTGATGTTGACTATGAGAACGGAATGGGCATCAGTGTAGGAAGACTTCGTGAAGATAGTATTTATGATTGGAAATTTGTAGGTCTTTCGCACAATACCGTTAGAGGAGCCGCCGGCGGAGCGGTACTTTGTGCAGAGCTTCTTAAGGCTCAGGGTTACATCACAAAGAAATAATTCGCTAATCTTAGTTACCCGGAGTATGTATTAATGTCCGATTTGCAGTACCAGCTTGATCTTGTTAAAGCTATGAACAAAAAAATAAGTGAGAGCGAAAGAATGTACAGGCTGATAGTCGAACAGGCTTCACTTTCATTTATTTATTACTCTTATGAAAAAGACCAGTATCTTTCAATGGGCTCTTTCAAAAAAGTATTTGGGTTTGATATCGAAGATCGTTCCGATGTGGAAAGATTTTTCGGTTGCTTTGAATCGAATAAAGAGAGCCGTGTAAGAGAAGTGTTCTTTTCGGAGAATTTTTCCACCAAGGAAGAGGCTGTTGATACAATGGACTCCGTTGGTAAAAGATGGTTTAGGATCATCTGCACCAAGATCTACGACAATGGAAAGCTTACAGACAAGGTTGTTAAGATCATTGATATCTCAAGGGATATGTCGAGAAGTGAAGAACTTCTTTACATGGCTTATTATGATTCCCTTACAGGCATTTACAACAGAAACTACTTTATCACTCTTTTGGATGGTTTTATCGCTGACGCTAAGGAAAAGGGTGATAAGGTTGCTTTGATAACCATTGACATTGATGATTTCAAGAAGGTCAACGACGGACTTGGTATGATCATCGGTGATGAATTCCTTCAGCAGTTTGGCTCATACTTAAAAGAACTTCAGGATGACAGAGTTCTTGTGAGCCATGTATCAAACGATATTTTTGCTCTCGGAATTTATAATCCCTATGGTGATTATGAGTCATCCCACTTTATTGACACCATCAGAACCCGTCTTAAAGAGCCTTTTAAGATGCACAGCGGTCAGGAAGTCAATGTTTCAGTAAGTTTTTCCGTTGCTGAATTCCCCGATGCGGGACAGGCAGCACAGGAACTTGTTGGTTGCGGTGATATCGCAATGTTCAAAGCAAAGACCCTTGGAAACAATCAGGTGCTTTACTTTGATTCAAAAATGCTTGAAGATTTCATGAGCAATGTAAATCTTGAAAACAAGCTTTCAGACGCCGTTGTAAACCATAAGTTTGAAGTATATTTCCAGCCTCAGTATCACGCAAACTCACAGACACTGCGTGGCTTTGAAGCACTTATCAGATGGAAGGATGATGAGAAGGGATTTATTTCACCTTCTGAGTTTATCCCTATTGCCGAGAAGAACGGTTCGATCATTCCTATCGGAAATTATGTTCTTGATAAGGCTGTCAGACAGTATTCCGAGTGGAGAGAGAAATACAATTTTGACTTCACCATGTCCATCAATATTTCAGCTGTTCAGTACAAGCGTGAAGACTTTGTGGATAATGTAATGGCAGTTATCAAGAAGTATGATGTTGATCCTAAAAACATTGAGCTTGAGATTACCGAGAGTATTCTTATTGATGATTTTGAGCTTGTCACCAAGAAGCTTAAGATCTTAAGAGACTTTGGAATCAAGATTTCTCTTGATGACTTCGGTACCGGATATTCATCACTTTCATATTTGATGAAGTTCCCTATTGATACTCTTAAGATTGATAAGACTTTCGTGGATTCAGTGCTTCATGACAATTCAACACGTATTATTCTGGATTCAATCCTTAATATGTCACATGACATGGGCTTTGAGTCAATCGCAGAAGGCGTTGAAAGCGAGAATCAGTACAATTACCTTAATGACAAGGGTTGTAATGTTATTCAGGGATTCCTTCTTGGAAAGCCTTTGCCTGCTGCCGAAATTATCGAAATCTTGGAAACAAACGCCAAGGCAAATGCTTAATATCATCTTTAAATAAACTAAACTAAAAACGCAAAGGCATAATTTAAAGCCGTTGCGTTTTTTAATCTAAGGGAATGTAAATTGGGAAAACAGCTTTTTATTGCGGAGAAACCCTCTGTAGCAAGGGAATTCGCCAACGCATTAAAAGAGAATATGAGAAAATCCGATGGTTATCTTGAGAGTGACCATTATGTAGTTACATGGTGTGTAGGTCATCTTGTTACAATGAGCTATCCGGAGGAGTACGACGAGAATTTAAAGAAATGGTCTTTATCCACCATTCCTTTTATTCCCGATGAGTTTAAGTACGAAGTGATCGATTCTGCTTCGAAACAGTTTACTGTTGTTAAAGGTCTTTTAAACAGAGAAGATGTTGAACGTATCTATATCTGCACCGACTCGGGACGTGAAGGAGAATATATTTATCGTCTTGTTGATAGAATGGCCGGTGTTCATGACAAGGAAAGACGCAGAGTATGGATAGACTCCCAGACGGAGGAAGAGATTTTAAGAGGAATCAGAGAGGCAAAGGACTGGACAGAATATGATGCTCTTTCTGATGCTGCTTATCTTCGAGCAAAAGAAGATTACCTTATGGGTATTAACTTTACCCGCGCGCTTTCTCTTAAGTATGGTTATAAGATTAGGGATTACTTAAAACGAGATAAGAGCGTTATTGCTGTAGGACGCGTAATGACATGTGTCCTTGGAATTATAGTCAGCAGAGAACGTGAAATCAGAGCTTTTACAAAAACGCCTTTTTACAGAATTCTTGGTAAGTTCTCAATTAACGGTCACGAGTTTACCGGCGAGTGGAGAGCGGTAGAAGGGTCACATTTCTATCAATCACCTAAGCTTTATAAGGAAAACGGATTTAAGACAAAACAGGATGCTGAAGCCTTGATAGCAGCCCTTTCAAAGCCTTGTGTTAATCCCGAAACAGGTGCGGAGGAAATGAGGCCTTGCGTCATTGAATCCGTAACTAATAAAAAAGAAACCAAGAATCCTCCGCTTTTGTATAACCTTGCGGAGCTCCAGAACGATTGCTCCAAGTATTTTAAGATCAGTCCCGATCAGACTCTTCAGATTGCTCAGGAGCTTTACGAAAAGAAACTCACCACATATCCTCGTACTGATGCCCGTGTTTTATCAACCGCTGTTGCAAAGGAAATTACAAAGAATTTAAGCGGATTAAAGGGATATGGAATCTGTGCATCTTTTGCTGCTGAGATTCTTGAAAAAGAGATGTATAAAGGCCTTGAAAAGACCAGATACGTCAATGATAAACAGATTACGGACCACTATGCAATCATTCCTACAGGACAGGGACTTGGAAACCTTAATTCCCTTAATCCTACATCGGCTAAGGTTTATGAGATGATTGTAAGAAGGCTCTTGGCTATCTTTTATCCTGCTGCAGTTTACAGGAAGTTTGCTGTTACATCCAAGATTGCAGGTGAGAGATTCTTCGCCAACTTTAAGGTTCTCGAAAACGAAGGCTTCTTGAAAGTAACCGAATTTTCGTTTAAGAAGGATACTTCCAATGATGCTTCAAATGCATCGACTAAAAAGGATGATGCAAAGAAGCCTGAGGATGAAAATGCCGATGGTGATTCATCTGAGAATGAAGAACAGGAAACATCTGATACAGGACTTTTGGATGAACTTAAAAAGGCGAAGGAAGGAACTTCTTTAACTGTTAATTCTTATGAGATTAAGGAGGGAGAAACTTCTCCGCCTAAGCGTTATACCTCCGGTTCCATGATTCTTACCATGGAAAATGCCGGACAGTTCATTGAGGATGATGAGCTTAGATCTCAGATTAAGGGAAGCGGTATCGGAACCAGTGCTACAAGAGCAGAGATCCTTAAGAAACTTCAGACCAACGAATACATAAATCTTAATGCCAAGACTCAGGTATTAACACCGACGCTTCTCGGCGAGGCGATTTATGACGTTGTTGATAATTCAATTAAATCTCTTCTTAATCCTTCACTTACAGCAAGCTGGGAAAAGGGCTTAACGGGAGTTGCCGCAAAAGAGATCCCGTCCGATGAATATATGCAGAAACTTTCCGATTATGTCACAAAGTGGACCAATGCGGTAAAGGGGATGTATAATCAGGACTATATCCTTCATTGTATCGACAGAGTCAGAGGATATTATAAAGAAGAAAGCAAAAAGAAAACTAAAAAGTAAGTTATAAGAGGCATATTATGGATAAGATCAAGATCAAAGATTTATATGATTTAAACGAGACCATCGCAGCTGAGCTTTTTGAAGGAAAGGAGTATCCTTGGGAAGTTCTTCCTGAGATAAGGGATTTCATTCTTAAATTGGGAGAAACCCTTCCTCCTGACAAGTTCGAGAAAAGAGGAGAAGATATCTGGGTTGCAAAGAGCGCAAAGGTAGCTCCTACAGCTTCATTAAACGGTCCTCTTATTATCGACGAGGAAGCTGAAGTCAGACATTGTGCATTCGTCAGAGGAAGCGCTATCGTTGGAAAGGGCGCAGTTGTAGGTAACTCAACAGAGCTTAAGAATGTGGTTCTTTTTAACAAGGTTCAGGTTCCTCACTACAATTATGTAGGCGACAGTATCCTTGGTTTTAAGTCACATATGGGAGCCGGGTCTATTACATCAAACGTTAAGAGCGATAAAAAACTCGTTGTTGTCAAGGGCGAAGAAAAGTACGAGACAGGATTAAAGAAATTCGGTGCTATGCTTGGAGATAACGTAGAAGTCGGATGCGGATCCATCCTTAATCCCGGAAGCGTGATCGGAAGAGATGTAAATATCTATCCCCTTAGCAGTGTAAGAGGAGTTGTACGTGAGCATTCCATATATAAAAAGCAGGGTGAAGTAGTAACCAAGGCTGAAAATTGATCTAGTTTTATAAATTTATTAAAATAATATTAAGTTTTCTTGCACTTTTTTATACTAAACCATTGATATTGATAGCCGCCTATGCTAAAATACAAGATGTTGTTTTTATTATTATTTTTGCAAAGGAGATTGAAAAATGAGCAAGAAGAATAGTGTTACTGCATTAGTTCTTGGAATCGTTGGATGCGTACTTGGCGTTAACGGATGGGAGACCTATGGTATCCTCGCTATCGGCGGACTTGTATGCTCTATCATTTCTATGAACTTCCAGAAGAAGTGCGAAGCAGAAGGCGTACAGAACGGAATGACCAAGGCTGCAAAGGTTACCAGCATCATCGGTCTTGTATTCTCTATCCTTGGTATCGTTGGTGGTCTTATCTGCGGTATCTGTCTCTGCACTGCTGCAGCAGCAGGTGGAGCTGAGGCCCTTCTTAACGGTTACTACTAAGTTATAAATCGTTAGAATTTGCCCTGGTGCATTTATATGTACCGGGGCTTTTTTACAATATCAATCAGTTCTCGATAAACATTATTAGAAAGATTATTTGCATGTATCCTTATCTACACATTTTCGGAAAATTATTCAGTTCATACGGTGCGTTGGCTTTTATCGGATTAATGGCAGGTACCTTGTATTTATTTATACTTCATAAGATTGAAAAAGACCCTTCAGATTTCTTCAACAGATTTCTTTATTATATATATGCCTCAGCCTTTGGCGGATTAACGGCTGCGGTATTCTTCCACATAGTTTCATTAAAGCAGAACCTTCCTGCGTTTAAATATTTATTTACTGATTTTCATAAATTCTTATCCATGTTTAATATGGGTATTGTCTTCTATGGAGGAATGTTTGGCATCTATATCGGAATGATGGTTTATTCCAAGTATTTCAAGGAAGACACAAGAAATTGGGTTAGAACCTCGATTGTTACCATGCCTTTATTCCATGCCTTCGGAAGAGTTGGATGTGCTGCAGGCGGATGCTGCTATGGCGTGGTTGGTCAGCATGCAGGTACTTTCGATACTGCAACAGGTACCTATGTTCTTGGAACACATGATTATTTTGCTCATTCCGGTATCTACAATGCAAGGATCGGTGCTTATTGTTTCCCGGTTCAGCTTATTGAAACAGTGGGCCTTTTGGTTATCTTTGTTATCCTTAATATTTTTATTGCTGTTCAGAAGAATAAAAATGATTATTATAAGTCCACCGGTTTATATTTCGTACTATACGGAATCCTTAGATTCATACTTGAGTTTTACCGTGGCGATACAGTAAGAGGCTTGTGGGGGCCTTTCTCCACATCTCAGTATGTCAGTATGATCGTAGTTCCTTTGGGAATCTATTGTCTTGTTTGCCCTACTGAAAAGAATTTCATGGAAAAAATGTTTACACCCGGGAAAAAGAAAGAGGATGCTAAGAAATCATCTGAAAATTAACGCATCCGAAATGAGTGAGGAGGATTAGATATGTCATTTGAAGAGAATGAAACAAGAAATGAATCAGAGTCTACAGAACTGATCCCTGCTGTTTCTTTTGAAGAAGTTAATGAGGAAGCTGCTGACGAAGTTGTGGCCGAGATCAATGGGGAAGATGGTTTCGAAGAGAAAGCAGAAAAGGTTAAAAATGAGACTGTAGAAGAAGATAAAAAGGATAGTTCTAAAAAGGATAAGCCTAAAAAGAATAAACGCCTTTTCGTAATGATAATTGCCGGTATCATTCTTGTTGCCTGCCTTGTTTTAGCCGGAATAATTGCTTTCCCCAGGATCTTTGGTGGAAAAGATAAGGTTACAGGTGCTTTTAGTACCTGGTATTCAACTAATGAAAACATTTCCTATATTGTGTATAACGGAGAAATATTATCCGATACCCTTCATGGATGTGCTGTTGCTGAGCAAAGTAGCTCAAATGGAACTCAGGAATTGTTAACATGTGGCGATTCTCTTTATATAGCTGATTCTAAGCTGAATTTAAGACTGGTTACGGAAGAATATGATTATTTCTCTTTCTGCTTTGATGGAAGCACTGTTGTATTTACAGATACAGATCATGATCTGTATTTGTTTAATACAAAGAATGCCGGCATTAGGAAGATTGCCTCGGGAGTAGACGGAAGCCCTGTCATTTCGCCTTCCGGAAAGTCTGTTGCATATAATGTTGATGAAGATGGTGATAAATTCCTTTATGTATACACCGGAAAAAAGGCATATAAACTTGCTAGGGATGTAGAACCGGTGGCACTTACTGATAATGCCAAATACATTTATTACTATGACTCCGGCAAGCAGGCTATTTATGTAACGGACAAGAAATACAACTCAAATAAATTGGCTACTAATACAGCTTCTTCCTTTGTGTTTAACCGTGATTGTACTCAGATTGTTTTTTGCTCTGATTCAGATATGTATTTATCTGAAAATGGCGGAGAAAAAGTACTTTTAAAAGAAAAATCCCATCTTGATTTCTATCCCTTAAAAGTTTTTGCCAATGATGCATTCATGACATTAAGAGAAAACCAGTCATGGATCGGCTTGTCGAATGTTAAGGACTTTAGGGCTTGTTATTGCTTGTTTTTAGAGGATATCGTTTACATTGATGATTCTTTAAATTGTGAAAAAGTAGTTAATAATTATATTGATTTTGATATTGATAAAAAACTCAAGTATGTATATTACACTACCGACGATCTTGCTTTATATGCTAAGAAACTCGGTACCGATACTACTGCAGTTAAATTGGCTGATGATGTATTCAGGATCGTAGCTGCTCCCAACGGAAAGAAAGTATATTTTACAAACTCAGAGGGAACGTTGTTTTCATGTACACCAAAGGGTAAACCTAAGAAGATAGCTGATGATGTATATGTTTTTAATGTGACTTATGATAATAAGCTTCTTTATATGTCGAATGATTCTGATGACGGAACCTATTTCCTTTATTCTGTTGGGGCGTTCGGAAAGAAAGAACTTATTTCTGACAATGCTGTCGAAAGTATTTTTTGTTATCCTCATTCTACTATGTATAAGGACAACCTTAATAACGAGACTTTTGATGTGCATATTGCCGGTAAAGGTACTGATTTCAATACGGTTTTAAATAACGTGCAATAGCATGGAGCATTTATGAAGGCAGTAAAAACACTAATAGCTACTATTACAACTCTTTTGATCTTTTTCATCATCTTTGATGGGCTGATTGTATTCGGCGTATTTAATACGGATTTCTTAATGAAAAAGTATGATAAATACGCCGTAGCAGAGCAGCTTTCCATGACAGATGACGACCTGTATCTTGTAACAGACAGACTCGTTAAATATGTTCACGGAAAAGAAGAGTCTCTTCAGATAAGAGTATCTGTGAGAGGAAAAGAGAATGATTTCTATGACGAAACGGATATTTCTCACATGGTCGATGTTCGGGTCATTATTACGACCATGAGAGATTTGTTTGTACTAAGTGTTTTTACTATGTTTCATTTTATGGCATATTTAGGCATAAATAAAGCGATGAGGGAGTTTAGAAACGGTGTCCTCATCGCTGATGGTCTATTAATCTTATTTGCGGCAGCTGTAGTCATTGCTGCAAATGTAGATCTTGATTGGTTGATCGTTTTCTGCCATCATATATTCTTTAACAACAGTAACTGGCTTCTTGATCCGGCGGTAGATAACCTTATCTTTCTGTGCCCGGAAGAGCTTTTTGTTGATTCCGGAATATTTGTTGGTGCATTCTTGATCGGAGCCATTGTTTTGATAACTGTATTATCAATTATTCTTACTCAGATACTTCCTCGTAAGTCGCGTCCTCGCTCTTTTCACCGTTAAGGAAGGACATGATGACCTTTACTCTTTTATATGCTCTTGAGTAGTTTTCTGTAGCATAATCATATTTAGCTTCGAAGCTTTCGGAGGTTTCGCACTTTTCGAAAGCTTCGTGGTAGGATAAAACTGCGGTGTCCATATAACTGCCTGCTTCATCTGCAACACCTTCAAGATAATCGTAATCTGAAGGGAAATCCATTTCTGCGAAATCATCAAAGGATACTTTAAGCTGATCTAAGTAGCTTAAGAGTTCATTGGAATTTTCGATAGTCTCTAAAGAATTGATGTTACTGTCGATGGTGCTTATAGTTTCGCAAAATGAATCTATATTATTTCTAAATTCGGCAAGCTCGGCGCTATTGTCTTTTTTTGCGCCACATGCCGTAAGTGTTACTGCAAATGCAGTTATTAAAGTGTTTGCAACAAGTTTTTTGAATTTCATCTCTGTATTTCCTTTTAAATTTATAATATACTTACATTAATATACCACATTAGGATAGATTAAATAAAGTCAATCAAAAAACGGCTTTTTGGATAAACGCAGTACTTTTATATCCCTTTGAAACTGTGCTATAATCTGTGCTTAGATAAAAAAGCCTTTTATGGAGGTATGCTATGATTGGTGCTGATGCCATAATTAAATGTCTGGAAGAAGAGAGCGTAAAATACGTTTTCGGATATCCCGGTGTTGCCATTTGCCCTTTTTATAACAGTATTCTTGAATCAGATATCAAGACCATACTTGTCAGAACTGAGCAAAATGCAGCACATGCGGCCAGCGGAGTGGCAAGATTGACCGGAAAACCCGGAGTTTGTGCCGTTACTTCAGGCCCCGGCGCCACCAACATTATTACGGGAATAGCAACTGCTTATGCCGATTCCATACCTCTTGTAGTAATTACCGGCCAGGTTAAGTCAGACCTTATCGGAAGTGATGTGTTCCAGGAGGCAGACATTACCGGTGCGGTAGAGTCCTTTGTTAAGTATAGCTATCTTGTTAAAAAAGTGGAAGACCTTCCGCGAATTTTTAAGGAAGCTTTTCATATTGCCAATACAGGAAGAAAGGGTCCTGTTCTTATAGACGTGCCTATAGATATACAGAATGCACCTGTTAAGAGCTTTAAATATCCCGAATCCGTTAACCTTAGAACATACAAGCCTACCGTTAAAGGTAATACTGCTCAAATAAAGAAAGTGATCAAAGAACTTTCAAAGTCTTCAAGGCCCATTATGTGTATCGGTGGCGGTGTTCAGCTTGGATGTGCCGAAAAAGAAGTATTGAAGTTTGCAGAGGATCATAAGATTCCAATGGTTAGTACCATGATGGGAATCGGAACCGTTCCCACGGATCATCCTTTATACTTCGGCATGGTTGGTAACAACGGAAAGCCCTATGCCAACAAGGCTATGAACGAGGCCGATGTTGTAATGATGGTTGGTGCGAGAGTTGCAGACAGAGCCATCAGCCAGCCTGATCTTATTACAAAAGATAAGGTACTTATCCATATTGATGTGGATCCCGCAGAGATCGGAAAGAATGCTGTTTCATCAATCCCTCTTGTAGGTGACTGCAAAGCTATTTTTGAAGATCTTTTACAGGAAGAACTGGATACCAAATTTGATAAATGGCTTAGAGATCTAAGGAAGATAAAGACAGATTATAAGTCTGTACGAAATCCAGATAAGGCTTACGTTGATCCCGAGAAGTTCATCGGAAAGCTTACTGAAAAGCTGGATGATGATGCAGTATATATTGCAGATGTAGGTCAGAACCAGATCTTCTCATGTGCTTTTGCCAAGATCAAGAACGGTAAGTTTTTAACATCCGGCGGTATGGGAACCATGGGTTACTCAATTCCTGCTGCTCTCGGGGCAAAGCTTGCAGCACCTAAGAGACAGGTTGTTGCTGTTTGCGGAGATGGTTCATTCCAGATGTCAATGATGGAACTTGCCACATTCAGGCAGCACGGCGTTCAGGCCAAGATAATCGTATTTAACAATTCTTATCTTGGAATGGTAAGAGAGTACCAGCATTATTCTTATAAGGATAATTACTCCATGGTATCTCTTGACGGAAGTCCCGATCTTGAGAAGCTTGTTGCTGCGTATGACTTTGATTATTTAAGACTTAACAACAATACCGGCATGGATAAGGTCATTGATAAATTCCTTAAGGATAAGAACAATTGTCTTCTTGAGGTAATGATCGATCCCCTGGATCTTGTTAAACAGTAAATAAGCGAGGGCTTTGTATATGAAAGCTAAGAGAATATATTCGGTAACAGTTGAAAACAGATCCGGCGCACTGAGCAAGATAAGCGGACTTTTCGCAAGAAGAAGCTTTAACATCGATTCCCTTGCCGTTGGTGAGACCGACGACCCCGATGTTTCATCCATGACCATCGTTTCAAGCGGTGATGAGAGAACTCTTGAGCAGATTGAAAAGCAGCTCAACAAAAAGCTGGATGTTATCAAGGTAAAGACCTTTAACGAGTATCAGTGCGTTTCAAGAGAATTGATGCTCATGAAAGTAAAATACAATAAATCAAACCGCGCGGAGATCATGGAGATGTGCGAAGTCATGAAGGCTGATATCGTTGATATGTCACTTCACTATATGATGATCCAGATCTGTGATACCCCGGAGAAGATACAGCTTCTTATCAACATGTTTAAGTCAATAAGTATTGTTGAAATAGCACGAACAGGAACCCTTTCACTCTCAAAATGTATAGAGAATGATGGTTGACATTAGGACTTTAACGTGCTAAAGTTTACTAAAGATTTTAAAGATTTGTGAGGCAGATCAATGAAAACAAAGGTATTTCAGCTTCTTGCTAACAATACGAGCGGCGTTCTCAGCCGTATATCAGGTTTATTTTCCAGACGAGGATATAATATTGAATCCATCACTGCAGGTGTGACTGCGGATTCAAGATATACCAGGATCACTATTGTAACCAGCGGTGATGATGAAGTTCTTGAGCAGATCGAAAAACAGGTTGCAAAGCTTATTGAGATCAAGGACGTAAAAGAGTTAAAGCCCGACGAAAGCGTATATAGAGAACTTGCTCTTGTAAAGGTTAGATGCGCTCCGGAAGAAAGACCCAGCATCATAGCCATCACCGATATTTTCCGTGGAAAGATCGTTGACGTTGCTCCCGAAAGTCTTATCATCGAGATCACCGGTGGCATTGAAAAGATCGATAAGTTCCTTGACCTTCTTGAAGGACATGAGATCCTTGAGCTTGCAAGAACAGGTCTTGCGGGACTTTCAAGAGGTATCGAGAACGTTACTTATTTACCCTAACCAATGTTTATAATTGCTTTGTGCTTTTGATGATATCAAATACAGAAAGCTTTTAGAAAATAAAGCCAAATGGAGGAAATAGAAAATGGCAAGAATTTTTTATCAGAAGGATTGTAACCTTTCAATGCTGGAGGATAAGACCATCGCGATTATTGGTTACGGCAGCCAGGGACACGCACATGCGTTAAATCTTAAGGATTCAGGTTGCCATGTCATTATTGGTCTTTATCAGGGATCTAAGAGCTGGGATAAGGCTGTAAAACAGGGATTTGAAGTATATACCGCAGCTGAGGCAGCAAAGAAAGCTGATATCATCATGATCCTCATTAATGATGAGAAGCAGGCTGATCTTTACAAGAACGACATCGAGCCCAATCTTGAGGCCGGAAATATGCTTATGTTTGCTCACGGTTTCAATATCCACTTCGGATGCATTAAGCCTCCCAAGGATGTTGATGTTACCATGATCGCTCCTAAGGGACCCGGACACACCGTACGTTCAGAGTACCAGGTTGGTAAGGGAGTTCCTTGTCTTGTAGCTGTTGAGCAGGATGCAACCGGTAAGGCTCTTGACCTTGCACTTGCATATGCACTTGGAATCGGTGGAGCAAGAGCAGGTGTTCTTGAGACTACCTTCAGAACCGAGACCGAGACAGACCTCTTCGGTGAGCAGGCTGTTCTTTGCGGCGGTGTTTGCGCACTTATGCAGGCAGGCTTTGAGACTCTTGTTGAGGCAGGATACGATCCCAGAAATGCATACTTTGAGTGCATCCACGAGATGAAGCTCATCGTAGACCTTATCTATCAGTCAGGTTTCTCAGGAATGAGATATTCAATCTCCAACACTGCTGAGTACGGCGATTACATCACCGGACCCAAGATCATCACTGAGGATACCAAGAAGGCTATGAAGAAGATCCTTTCAGATATCCAGGATGGTTCATTTGCTAAGGAATTCCTTCTTGATATGTCACCTGCAGGAAAGCAGGTTCACTTCCAGGCTATGAGAAAGCTTGCTGCTGAGCATCCCGCTGAGAAAGTTGGCGAGGAAGTTCGTAAGCTCTACAGCTGGAACAACGAAGAAGATAAGCTTATCAACAACTAATAGCTTTGGAGGATTTTAGTCATGGGAATGACGATGACCCAAAAGATACTTGCTAATGCTGCAGGGCTTCCCGAGGTTAAAGCGGGACAGCTCATCATGGCTAAGCTTGATCTTGTCCTGGGCAACGATATTACAAGCCCCGTTGCCATTAAGGAAATGGACAAGATGAAGGTTAACGGAGTGTTTGATAAGGACAAGATCGCACTTGTTCCCGATCACTTTGCTCCTAATAAGGACATTAAGTCTGCTGAGCATTGCAAATGTGTCAGAGAATTTGCCAGAAGAAACAAGATAACAAACTACTTTGAAATGGGCGAAATGGGCATCGAACATGCGCTCCTTCCCGAGAAGGGTCTTACCGTTCCGGGAGATGTCATCATCGGAGCCGATTCACATACCTGCACCTATGGAGCTCTCGGAGCTTTTTCTACAGGTGTCGGATCTACGGACATGGCTGCGGGAATGGCAACAGGAGAAGCTTGGTTTAAGGTCCCTTCCGCTATAAAGTTTAATCTTATTGGAAAACCTTCAAAATGGGTATCCGGTAAGGATGTTATCCTTCATATCATCGGCCTTATCGGTGTAGACGGAGCTCTTTACAGATCTATGGAGTTTACCGGTCCCGGAGTTGCCGAACTTTCTATGGATGACAGATTTACCATTGCAAACATGGCTATCGAAGCAGGCGGAAAGAACGGTATTTTCCCTGTTGATGAGAAGACTGTTCAGTATTTGAATGAGCATGCTACCAGAGATTATAAAGTATTTGAAGCGGATCCCGATGCTGAATACGACGAAGAGATCACCATTGACTTAAGTTCACTTCGTCCTACTGTATCATTCCCTCATCTTCCTGAGAATACTCATACCATTGATGAGATCCATGATATGCAGCCCATTCTTATTGATCAGGTTGTTATCGGATCCTGTACCAATGGTAGGATCGATGACTTAAGGATCGCAGCTAAAGTTCTTGAAGGTCACAAGAAGACCAAGGACATGCGCCTTATCATCATCCCTGCAACCCAGGCAATCTACATGCAGGCAATGGAAGAAGGTCTTATCAAGACCTTTATCGAAGCGGGAGCTGTTGTTTCAACACCTACTTGCGGTCCTTGCCTTGGCGGATATATGGGAGTTCTTGCTGCCGGTGAAAGATGTGTTTCAACAACAAACAGAAACTTTGTCGGTCGTATGGGACATGTTGATTCCGAGGTATATCTTGCAAGCCCCGCAGTTGCCGCAGCCAGCGCCATCACAGGAAAGATTTCCTGCCCCTGTGAGCTTGGATTATAGGAGGGAAGAATAGTGAACGCAAAAGGCAGAGTATTTAAATACGGTGATAATGTTGATACCGACGTTATCATTCCCGCAAGATATCTTAATTCTTCCGATCCCGCTGAGCTTGCAACTCACTGTATGGAAGATATTGATACCGAGTTTGTTAAGAAGGTTCAGAAAGGTGACATCATTGTTGCCGACAAGAACTTCGGATGCGGATCATCAAGAGAACATGCGCCCATTGCTATTAAAGCTTCGGGAGTCAGCTGTGTTATCGCAGAGACATTTGCAAGGATCTTTTACAGAAACAGCATAAATATCGGACTTCCCATTATCGAATGCCCTGAGGCTGCTAAAGCTATCGAGGCAGGAGATGAAGTAGAAGTTGATTTTGACAGCGGTGTTATCACCGATGTAACAAAAGGACTTTCCTTCCAGGGACAGGCTTTTCCGGAGTTTATGCAGAAGATAATCGCAAGTGAGGGACTTGTGAACTACATTAATAGCAAGAATTAAAAATTTGTATTATAATTATCAAGTACGTATGGCTTTTATCATGCGTACTTGATTTTTTTATGCCAGTTTTCATTTACTGTTAATTGGCTTTAGATATAGGAAGATTATAATGGCGCAAAGTAAACAATTTGAAATCGATATGACTAATGGGCCTCTTCTCGGTAAGATGCTCAAATTTTATTTCCCTCTAATGGCTTCAAGCATGCTGCAGCTTGTTTTTAATGCAGCTGATGTTGCGGTAGTTGGTCATTTTGCGGGAGAGGATGCTCTTGCTGCAGTAGGATCCTGCTCAGCTCTTATTAACCTTCTGACAAACCTTTTTATCGGTTTATCCGTTGGTGCAAATGTTATGGTTGCAAGATATTATGGATCCGGCAGAGAAGATGAACTGTCCGATATGGTTCATACAGCAATGCTTACTTCACTTATAAGTGGACTACTTTTGACGGCATTTGGCGTAAGTTTCTCCGGAATTTTTTTGACCTGGATGGGAACTACAAAAGAAGCTTTACCCTTAGCCACCATCTATATGAGGATCTATTTCGGTGGTATGGCATTTACCATGGTTTATAACTTTGGCGCTGCTGTACTTCGTGCCATTGGTGATACCAAAAGACCTATGATCTTTCTTTTGATCGCAGGTGCTATTAACTTTGTTCTTAACCTTTTATTTGTTATAGGATTTAAAATGAGCGTTGCCGGAGTTGCTCTTGCAACCGTTATTTCACAGGCTATCAGCGCATTTTTGATCGTAAGATGTCTTATCTTTTCGGATGGAACTTATAAGCTTGAGTTATCTAAACTCCATATCAATAAAGATAAGTTTTTAAGGATGATCCAGATCGGACTTCCTGCAGGACTTCAGGGAGTATTGTTCTCCATTTCCAATGTTATCATCCAATCATCTGTTAACTCATTTGACAATACTCTTATTGTTGCGGGAAACACTACGGGACAGAACATTGAGGGCTTTGTTTATATGGCAATGAATGCCTTTTATCAGACAGCCCTTAGTTTTTCCGGTCAGAATTTTGGCGCAAGAAAGTATGACAGAGTTCTTAAAGTACTTGGAATTTCACTGGCATGTGTAACTGTTGTCGGATTGGTAATGGGAAATGCGTCTGTTTTGTTTGGCAGACAGCTCCTTGGAATATTTACTAAAGATCCTACAGTTGTAGAGTACGGACTCTTGAGGATCAGGATCATATGCTCCATTTATTTCCTATGCGGAACAATGGATGTTTGTACAGGAGTTTTAAGAGGCATGGGTTATTCCATTATGCCTATGATAGTATCCCTTTCCGGAGCATGCTTGTTCAGGATCGTGTGGATCATGACAGTGTTCAGATCTTTTAGAACTCTTGAATCATTATATGTTTCATATCCCATAAGCTGGTTCCTTACGACCGCTGTTCATTTGATATGCTTTATGATAGTATATAAAAGGCTAAACAGAAGGAAAATTGACACAAACTCTTGAAACGTATGTTCGGGTATGCTATTCTAGTTATAACTATATTTCATAGGCGGTATTTTGATGTTTGCTTTTATTGAAGGCCTTTTGGATGATATTAATTCTGATAGCTGTATTATCGATGTGGGAGGGTTTGGCATCAATGTCAACGTCTCTTCCCGCACCTTTCTTTCATTACCCGATTTAGGTGAACATGTAAAGTTATATACCTATACTTCCGTTAGAGAGGATGGGATTAGTCTCTATGGCTTTGAGAACAGAGAAGATCTACATATGTTCAAAAAGCTTATTACCGTTAGTGGAGTAGGTCCCAAAGTAGGTCTTTCTATATTATCCGCCATGGATGTGGAATCCTTAAAACTTGCCATTATATCCGAGGATGCAAAGGCTATTTCCAAAGCTCCCGGAGTTGGTGCAAAGACTGCTCAAAGGATCGTTCTCGACCTTAAGGATAAGGTTAAGATGTCTGATGAAGCAATCATTAAAGAACTTCAAAGCGGTTCTGTTTCCGATAAGGTTAAAGGACTTAATCTTTCCCTTACAGATGAGATGGAAGATGCGGTTTCTGCATTGGTAGCCCTTGGCTATTCCATTACAGACAGCAGAAAAGCAGTTTCTTCGATCGAAGGTGCCGATTCGATGGATTCCGGTACCATCTTAAGCAAAGCTTTAAAACTTTTATATTAAAAGGTTTTTTATATATGCCAAGGACTATTGAAACCAGACCAATTGAAAAAAGATCGATCGATGCCAGGCAAAACGACGAAGACAAGAAGATTGAGACTTCCTTAAGGCCTCAGACTCTTGATACATATATTGGACAGGATCAGATAAAAGAGAGCGTATCCATCGCCATTGAAGCTGCCAAGAACCGCGGTGACGCTTTGGATCATGTACTTCTTTACGGACCTCCCGGCCTTGGAAAAACTACTTTAGCCGGTATTCTTTCCAATGAGATGGGAACTCATCTTAAAGTTACCAGCGGACCTGCCATTGAAAAGCCGGCCGAGATGGCGGCAATCCTTAACAGCCTTCAGGAAGGTGACCTTCTTTTTATAGACGAGATCCACAGACTGAACAGACAGGTGGAAGAAGTTTTATATCCTGCCATGGAAGATTTTTGCATTGATGTCATCATAGGCAAGGATTCATCCTCATCATCAAGATCCGTTAGGCTTCCACTTCCTCATTTTACGCTTGTGGGAGCAACTACAAGAGCAGGACTTCTTACAGCACCTTTAAGAGACAGATTTGGTCTTATTTACAGGCTTGAGTTTTATAATGTTCATGATCTTTCGAGGATCATCATGGGTTCTGCAAAAAAACTTGGAGTTGAAGTTGAATCCGAGGGAGCTAAGGAAATGGCGAGAAGAAGCAGAGGTACTCCGCGCCTTGCCAACAGGATCCTTAAAAGAGTCAGGGATTATGCACAGGTCAGATATGACGGTGTGATCACGGGAGAAGTTGCTATCGAAGCCCTTGATCTCATGGCTGTAGACAGAATGGGACTTGATCATACTGACAGAAATATCCTGACAACTATCATAAATAAATTTGACGGTGGTCCTGTGGGACTTGATACTTTGGCGGCTGCCACCGGTGAGGATGCGGGAACGATCGAAGACGTTTACGAGCCTTATCTTATAATCAACGGTTTGATCAACCGTACGCCAAAAGGAAGAGTTGCAACACAGGCTGCATATAAGCACTTGGGGATTTTATAAGTTTTATGTGGGAGGAAAGTAATGGCTGAAGCAGAAGGTAGCAGAATTGTAATTGGCGGAAAAACCCTTTTGGTTGATGGCGGTGATTCACCGGAGCATCTTCAGAAGGTAGCCGATTATGTTAATAGAAAGCTTGAAGAAAGCAAGAATTCACCGGGTTATGCCCGTATGTCTGTTGACACCAAGACCATGCTTCTTGAGCTTAATATCGGCGATGATTACGTCACAGCAAAAGACGGACTCGATAATGCTCTTATTGAACTTGCAGAGAAAAATAAAGAGATTTATGAGCTTAAAAAAGAACTTTCTTCTGTAAAGTCAAAATATGAGATCGCAAAAAATCAGGTGGTTGAATTACAGTCAAAAGCTGCAGAAAATGCTGCAAAGATCATTAAGCTTGAAACAGAATTAAAGAAGAAATGATATCTGAATCAATCAAGAATATCTCAAAACCGGAGCTTCTTGCACCGGCAGGCAATATTGAAACCTTTTATGCGGTTTTGCGTGCCGGGGCAGATGCTGTTTATCTTGCCGGAAATCGTTTTGGAGCAAGAGCTTACGCCGATAATTTTTCTGAGGAAGAAATAATCGGTTGTTTGCGCTATGCACATCTTTTAGGTAAAAAGATCTATCTTACCGTTAATACGCTTATAAAAAATGAAGAATTAGATGATGTGGCCCGCTTTATTGAACCTTTGTATAAAGCAGGTCTTGATGGCGTTATTGTTCAGGACCTTGGACTTTTATCTTTATTTGGAAGAAGATTTCCGGAGCTTGACCTTCACGCCAGCACACAGCTATCCGTTACCGGTAAGGATGCAACTGAGTATTTAAAGAAGCTGGGCGTTACAAGAGTGGTTCCCGCAAGAGAACTCTCTCTTGATGAAGTAAAAGAGATCAAAGACACCGGAGTTGAAGTAGAATGCTTCATACACGGCGCTATGTGTTATTCATATTCCGGACAATGCCTCTTTAGTTCCGTTATCGGTGGAAGAAGCGGAAACAGAGGAAGATGTGCTCAGCCCTGCAGACTTCCTTACAGTACAAGCTACAAGAATGACTGTTATCCCTTAAGTCTTAAGGATATGATGACTGTTGGCATCATTGACAGGCTTATTGATGCCGGGATTGATTCCTTCAAGATAGAAGGCAGGATGAAAAAGCCCGAATATGCCGCAGGCGTAACATCAATCTACAGAAAGTATATTGATAAATACATAGAGACCGGTAGGCTTGATATTTCGGATGAAGATATAAAGTTATTGCAGAATCTTTATATCAGAAGCGAGGTATCTGAGGGCTATTACAATAAATATAACGGTGCCGATATGGTAACCATCGGTTCTCCTTCTTACAATGGATCTGATGATGCTGTTTTAAAGGCTATTCATGATAGGTATGTTAATCCAACGGGAGATGATGGCGGAAACAAGACCAAAGTCAGCTTTATTGCTTCATTTATCGAGGGCTCACCGGCCTTTGTTTCTGTAAATTATGGGGATATAACCTGTGAAGCTTACGGTAAAGAAGTTGATACAGCTTCAAACAGACCTATTTCAGATGAAGATATAAAAAAGGCTTTAAAGAAACTTGGAAATACCGTGTTTAGCGTTTCGGATGATGATATAAGTGTATTTACTTCCGAAAGTCCTTATTATTCTCTTAAAGAGATCAATGAACTCAGACGTGAAGTTATCGGAAAACTTGAAGAAGAGATACTTAAGGATCGCGGTTATGGCGAAAGAGCGGTTAATGAGACTACTGAAGTTTGCCCCGCTATCTTATCGGGCGATATAACCAATGGTTTAACCGCTTCCGTTACATCAATGGACCAGCTAAGGGCAATTCTTGATGGCGGCTTTGAGACTATCAACAGAATATATGTGACAGAAACCATGCTTACCTGTGAGAAGGAGATTGGCGAGATCCTTTCGGAGTATAAGGATTCTGAAATAAGATTTTATGGCATACTTCCCTTTATTCGCAGAAACAGCAGCAAATATTTAAGAGATTACGTTATTTCCATGGTTAAGGATAAAAGCCTTAAGGGAGTTGTTGTAAGAAACTTAGAGGATCTGGAATTCTTTGTTCCATTAAGAAATTCAGGAATGGATTTTGAGATAATCACTGATTTTGGAATTTATTCCTGGAACAATGAAAGCATTTGTCAGCTTTCTGATAAAGCAGATATGATCGGGCTTCCTCTTGAATTATCCCAGGGAGCGCATAAAGAGCTATTAAGGAAGAATAAAGAAATTTGTTTTGAAAAACTTATCTACGGAAGATATCCTTTGATGCAATCCGCAAACTGTATCTTTAAAACAGGATTCAATTGTCAGAAGAGAAATAAGACTAAGATCAATTTTACTTTCCTTAACGACAGGACAGGACGTAAAGTTCCTGTTATGGCTGACTGTGCACATTGCCACAATACACTTTATAATTCTGTTCCTTTAAGTGTATACAATCTTCTTAATGAGGATAATCTGTCTTACAGGCTTGATTTCACGGTAGAAGACCGTGACCTTACAAAGAAGGTTTGTGATTATTATATTACATTAATGCAGGGAGAGAGCCTTGATAAGCCTGAGTGGGAATATACAACAGGTTTTGAAAAGAAGAGCACTCAATGAGTAAATTATTTCTTGAACTTGCCAATTTCATAATGCTTTTTAATATGGCAGGATATGCTTTTATTTCCGTACTCCACTTTTTTACCAAGAGTACAAATGTAAAAAGCGTTATCTGTGTGCTGCAGATTTGCTTTAATTTCTTTTTGGCATGCAGTGCTTTCCTTGATATGTATCTTGCAAAGGGCGATGTGATCTACCCCATACTCTTTGGCGTTCTTGCGGTTGCTCTGTTCATGCTTTTGTCGGCAACTCAGTTTGTTTATAAAAAAGCCAACAGATTTCTGCTTAATAATATGTCCATGATCTTTACCGTTGGTATGATCGTGATCACAAGGATATCAACCGAAAGAGCATTGAGACAGCTTATGATATTCCTGATCGTTCTTGTGTTTTCTATGGCGATCCCCTATATGTTTTCAAAGATAGACATATGGAATAAGCTGACTTATGTCTATGCAGCTGTAGGTCTTGCGCTTATTCTTGTTGTACTTCTTGTCGGTAAAGTAACCAATGGATCAAAGATCACTATTACGGTATTCAAACTGACATTCCAGCCTTCCGATGCCGTTAAGATCTTGTTTATTTTCTTCTTGGCAGCCTATCTTTGGACAGATATACATTTGTATAAGATCGTGATCAGTGCTGCTGTTAGCGCAATGTTCATTATTACCTTAGTTCTATCGAAGGATCTTGGAAGCGCGCTGATATTTGCTGTTGTTTATATCTTTATGGTTTACATGGCTACAGGTAATTATATTTATCTTGTTGGTGGTAATGCGGCTATCATAATAGCGTCCATAGTTGCCTATAATCTGTTTTCCCATGTAAGAGTCAGATTTAATATATGGCTTGATCCCTGGGCTGATATAGATAATAAGGGCTATCAGATCGCTCAGAGTTTGTTTTCGATTAACAGTGGCGGACTTTTCGGAACCGGTCTGTTCAGAGGCTCACCCACAGTCATTCCTTTCTGCGAAACCGACTTTGTTTTTTCAGCAGTTGCTGAAGAAATGGGAATTCTGTTTGGAATATGTTTATTGATAGTTGTTATTACAAGCTTTGTTGAAATGCTGAGGATAGCATCCCTTATCCACAATATGTTTTACAGACTTATTGTATATGGCATTTCGATTTCACTTATTTTCCAGACCTTCCTTACTGTGGGAGGCGGAACAAAGTTCATCCCGTTGACAGGAGTTACGCTTCCTCTTGTTAGCTATGGAGGAACTTCACTTCTTGTTTCGAGTGTTATGTACTTTATAGTTCAGGCTATATACATTAAACTCCGGGACGAAAGTAAGAATAATCTTTTATACAAATTCCATAAGGATTTAGATGATGGAAAAAGAAAAGATAAATCAAACAGTAAAACAACCAAAAACACAAATTAATAAAGAAACGGATAAAGTGGTTAAAAGTGATCGGCACGACAATAAGTTTTATAACTTCTTTATGCCTGTTGAATATCCAACCAGGAAGAAACAGATCATTACTTCACTGGTTGTATTTGGCGTGCTCTTTTTAGGTATTTTTATTTATATCTCTGTTTCATATGCCGTTAACAAAACATCATATATCGATAACCCTTATAACAGACAGGAAGCAAACCTGTTAAAGCAAAATTTACGAGGAGCTATCCTTTCATCCGAAGGCAAGACTCTTGCTTATACCGATGTTTATGAGGATGGTACTCAGCACCGGGTTTATCCTTACGGTGCGATGTTTGCCCATGCCGTTGGTTACTCAGATCTTAGCAAGACCGGAATTGAAAAAGAAGCTAATTATTATCTTGTTAACTCCGGCGACAATCTTTTGCAAAGAGCTGTTCACAAGACGATAGATTCATGGCCGAATGCATATACCGTCGGTTATGCAAACGGAAATACAGTTTGGTCAACTCTTAGACTTGATCTTCAGCAGGCAGCTTACTATGGATTAGGCAATCAAAAGGGAGCGGTTATAGTTACTGAGGTTAAGACCGGCAAGATTTTAGCTATGGTTTCAAAGCCTGATTTTGATCCTCAGACAATAGAAGAGGATTGGATCGACCTGACGGCAAACAAATCCAATTCAGCTTTATTAAACAGATGTCTTCAGGGTCTGTATCCTCCGGGATCTACATTTAAGATCTTTACAGCCAAGGAATATCTTGATGAGGGCTATGATACAAATGAATACAGCTTCAACTGCAATGGAAGCTACTCATACGAATCATCCAAGATTTCCTGTTACCATGGAACAGCTCATGGAACCCTTGATTTTAAAGCATCTTTCGCAAAGTCATGTAACTCATCCTTTGCGAATATCGGAATGAGCCTTAACAAGAACAAATTCAGTGCCGGATTGGAAAGCCTTCTATTTAACGAGGAACTTCCATCAGTGTTTATTGATGTGGCTCCTGCGGTATCTACATTTGACATCAGTACGGATAATAAACAGATGCAGACTTCCATAGGCCAGGGGGATACGTCGGTTACACCTTATCATATTAATCTTGTTACAATGGCTATCGCCAATAAGGGCAAGATCATGAAGCCTTATATAATTGACAAGATTGAGGATACCAATGATTTTACTGTTAAGTCGTATAAAGCTTCAGAATATAAAACTATCATAACCGAAGATGAAGCAGCATTTTTAAAAGATCTTATGGTGGAAGTAGTTGAGAGTGGAACCGCATCTGCTTTAAAGAATGAGAATTATACTTTAGCAGGTAAGACAGGTTCTGCGGAGTATAATGATTTCGGTGATTCTCACGCATGGTTTACATGTTTCGCACCTGCAGAAGATCCGGAGATCGCGGTTACCGTTATCGTAGAAAAAGGCGGAACCGGCAGTAGTACTGCGGCTCCGCTTGCTAAAGACATTTTAGATGTTTATTTTGGCGTTAAATAAGTTTTGCAATAGTTAGATCAGGTCTTGTCTTAAGATCAAGGATATCACCCATATCGGATCTTAAGACGGGACATGAATACTTAAGCTTGTTGATCATGATCACTTCCCATTCGGTTTCATCCGAAAGGACGACTCTTGAACCTATCTGTGTATCTGCGATCTTTTCCATCAAAGGCAGAAGAATGCTGACATCATATTTATCAATATTTGTTTCAAAATTTCCCAGTATCTGAAGAGGAGTGAATGCATTCCTGAAGGATCTGGGAGATGCCATTGCGATATAGGTATCAACTATGGACATATATCTTGCGTAACGGTCGATATGATCACCGCTCATATGATAGGGATATCCGCTGCCGTCGTACTTTTCGTGATGCATGAGAACGGTCATTTTTACATGGTCATTTAATTTTGGATCGTTTCTGACTGAAGCGTAACCTGAAACAGGATGCTTTTTAACGATGGCGTATTCTTCATCGGAAAGCTTACCGGGCTTCCAAAGGATCTCACTGGGAAGTTCCCACTTGCCTATATCATAATAGAATCCGCAAAGGATCATTAATCTCTTTTCTTCATCGGGGAATTTAAGCCAGTTTGCAAAGGAACCGGCCAAAAGCGCTGCATTAAAGGACTGGGTATAGGTAAGCTCATCCTCGTTGGGAATCATATTGTAAAGAAAATCGAGAAGTTCTCCCTCGGTTGTAATGCAGGCAGCTACTTCGTCATATATTGCAAAGAGGTCTTCTTCATTAATGGACTGTTTTGTCTGAAGATAACTGATAAAAATACCTTTGAATTTGATCAGGTTCTCGTTATATACACTGCAGAATCGCTGGAAATGTTCATTGAAAAAGAGCTTTTCATGATGGGTGGATGCGTAGTCTGAAGGCTCCATAACGGTGACACACATAATACCATGACGCTTAATGCGGTCCATGGCAATATCATCAATTACGGTGTGGGCTTTATAGAGGATCTTTCCGCCTGATTCAACGTCCTCTCCAAGTTCCATGCCTTTTCTTAACTGAAGCGTGGTTATTAATTTCATTGTTTTCCCCTAAGCAGAATTATGAATCTAAGATAGTATAATTATAACACCTTGTGTTATACTATGTCTATGAGCGCGAAATTAAAGTTTTTTCCACAAGTTTATACTTCTGAAAGCGTCAATTCCAAGAAACTCTTTTTTATCAGGCAAAAGATAAAAATGGGTAAAGGAGATTACTATATCATCGTTCCTTCTTTTAAGGAGGATGAGATGCTTGAGATCCTTTCCGCTAAGGAAACCAAGTCTAAGCTTTATGACGGAAAACGCCTTATAGTAGGCGGTATCGCAGATAATAAACCTGATGCGTTAAAACTTGTTCAGCTCATGACAATTGATTGTCAAAAGATCAGAGGGGACCTTGATCTTAAGGAATTTATCTCATGTGGGCAATTCTTTTAAAAGTATTTTCAATAATAGGAATTGTTCTGGGGAGCATAATAGGCTTAGTGCTTGTTTTGCTGCTCATTGTATTGCTATGCCCAATAGTATATAAGATCAGTGGCAGCGCGAAGGACGGAGATTATAACGCTAAGGTCAAGCTTCATTATCTTTTCGGTATTGTTAGAGCCGGATTTACTTATCCAGAACCCGGAAATCTATATGTCAGAGTTCTTTGGTTTAGGATCTTTGATACTAAGCAGGAAGACAAAAAGTTCAAGACGAATAAAGGCCATATCGATTTCGAAGGTGAGGAACCGGAGGACTTCATAAAACATGAAAGTGTAACCGATCAGGAAGATAATGCTGCTGAAACCATTGGCAATACTGAATCGGTCGATGATACCAAAACAGCTGATAATATAACCGGCAATGCTGAAGCAACCGAAAACATTGAAGCTTCAAAGGAATCTGATAAAGCTGAAAAACTAAGAAATAAGGATAATAAAAAGGACAAGATCCGTAATCCTTTTTATCATATCAAGAAGGCTTACGAAAACTTCAAGCATAAAGTCATTGCTAAGATCAAGCTTAAATATAAGGATATCAACTTCTATAAAAAGCTTTTATTCCATGATGATACAAAAGCCCTTATCTCTGAGTCAAAGAAGGCTTTGGTAAGGATACTTAAGCAGATGGCTCCAAAGGGTGGACATGCAAATCTTGAACTTGGTATGGATTCACCGGATATTACAGCATATATATATGGAGTATATTCAATAGTATTCCTTAAAAAAGCTAAAAAATATGTTCTTGTGCCGAACTTCGAGAACAAGATAATTGAGGGAGAAGGAAAGATCTACGGATTCTTTAATCTCTTCGGTATCGTTATTCAAGTTATACCTATTGTGCTTGGCAAGAAGCTTAAGCTTTTGCGCGACAGACTTGACAGGCACAGCGACAATATGGAACGCGCAAAACGTAAAGTGGATAAAGAACATGACAATCGTCTCAAAGAGCTGGAAGAAGAGTACTCGGCATAAATTTCTTTACATAATTTGAGAATTATTCTAAAATATAAATATCTATGAGGATATGCTTAGGAGGGAAAAATGGCAGATCGAGATAACAATTATAAAGAAGTTATTTCTTCTTTACTTGGAGGCATGGAAAATATTATGTCGTCCAAGACAGTTGTAGGAACGCCTACCACCGTTGGAGATACAACTATTATTCCACTTGTTGATGTATCTTTTGGTGTAGCTGCCGGGGCAAGTGCCAACAACTCCAAGAATTCCAATAACGGAATGGGCGGTATGGGAGGAAAAATGACACCTTCCGCTATACTGGTCATTCACGACGGAAACACAAGACTTATTAATGTTAAAGACACAGATGTACTTACAAAAGTACTTGATTTCCTGCCTGAAGTAGTTAATAAGATCACTAAACCCAAGGCAGGGGAAGTAACCGATGATCAGGCTAAAGATTTAGCCTTCCCGGAGGAGGCATAAGAACTCCTCTTAGTTAGGACGTAAAATGGTCGATTGGGAAGATATTGAAAAGCAGGACTCCGAAGAAGAGTTGAAAAAACTTAAAGTATTTCTTTTTCAGGAAAACATGCGTATCGCCCAGGAAAAAAAGAGACTTGAAGAAGAAAGAGCAAGGCTTGTCAAGCTTCAGGAAGACTTCCTTAAAGATAGGGTAGTTCTTCGAGATGAACTTGATGAGCTTAACAGACGTACGCTCAATGAGAGGAAACGTTTAAAAGAAGAGAACCTGTTTTTTGATAAGAAGATGCAGATCCTCACTGAAGGATTTAAAGCATTGGAAGAGGATAAACGTAAGTTTGAGGCTGAAAAGCGTGCTTATCTCCAGAGGATAAGGGAAGCGGAAGAAAGCTCCGGCGATGCAGATGCCGCAAAGGTTGCAGAGTTCCTCTTCAGATCCATCGGAAGTAATTCCCTTGGTGTAAGAAAGAGATATAAAGACCTACTTAAGATATTCCATCCCGATAATCTTTTCGGAGACCTTGAACTGGCACAGGCCCTCAGTAAGGAATTCCAGAAGAGAAGAGACCTTTGATCTGATTTATAATTTAAACGTAAAAAAAGGACAGCCGATCAGCTGTCCTTGATTTTTTGTATTCAACTGTAATTCGATGAATTAAGCGCGCTCTACAGCACCGCTTCTAAGACATCTTGTGCATACATGAAGACGCTTGGAACCACCGTTTACCTTGCACATAACGCTCTGAACGTTTGACTTCCAAATAGCGTTGCTTCTTCTATGAGAATGGCTGACATTATTACCGAAGTGAATGCCCTTGCCGCATACATCACATTTTGCCATTGTATAACACCTCCTTGCAGGGATTTATCAAACTTTTTTAACACAACATTGATATACTAACAAAAAAGAAATAAGAATGCAACAATTTTTTTACAAAATTTTAGTTTTCTTTTTTATAAAAAACTGTTATAGTCTATAGTGTATGTGCCAAGTTAAAGGAGGTAACATCTATGAAGAATTCAGCATTGAATACTCATATGGGAAGCATAACAGTTGATAATGACGTTATTGCTCAGTTCGCCGGCAGCGTAGCCATCGAGTGCTTCGGTATCGTCGGAATGGCAGGTTTTAATGTCCGCGACGGTCTGGTTCGCCTGCTTAAGAAGGAAAACCTCAGAAGAGGCATTAATGTTACTCTTCGCAACAACCACAAGCTTGTACTTGACTTTCATATCATAGTAGCTTATGGCGTAAGCATTAACGCTGTATGTGAAAACCTCATGGAGAATGTTAAATACAGAGTCGAAGAGTTTACCGGACTTGAAATAGAAAAGATTAACGTTTATGTTGAAGGCGTTAAGGTAATTGATTAAGGAGGATCTACAGACGTGGGCGTGAACAAAATTGATTCCAAGCTTTTTGCGAAGGCTTTTATTGCCGGTGCGAAAAACCTTGAATCAAATAAAGAATGGATAAATGAACTTAATGTATTCCCGGTTCCCGATGGTGATACCGGTACAAATATGACAATGACTATCATGTCAGCTGCAAAAGAGGTTAGCGATCTTGGACCCGAGCCCGATATGGCTACTCTTTGCAAGGCAATCTCTAGCGGATCACTTAGAGGAGCAAGAGGAAACTCAGGAGTTATCCTTTCCCAGCTTCTCCGTGGATTTACCAAAGTTGTTAAGACTGAGACAGAAATCACTATTCCTCTTATGGTTACCGGCTTTAATAAAGCTGTAGAGACTGCATATAAGGCAGTTATGAAGCCCAAGGAAGGAACTATTCTTACAGTAGCAAGAGGTATGAGCGATAAGGCCAGCGATCTTGCTGCAGACGGTTGCGAAGATCTTGAAAAGTTCTGTGAGGAAGTTCTTGCTCACGGAAAGACCGTTCTTGACCAGACTCCCGAAATGCTTCCCGTTCTTAAAGAAGCAGGAGTTGTTGACTCCGGCGGACAGGGTCTTATGGAGTTCCTCAGAGGTGCATATGATGCATATCTCGGCAAGGAAGTTGATCTTACGGTTGGAGAAGCTGTAGAAGAGAAGGAAGAGGAAGTTGAAGAGCTTGCTTTCCTTTACAGTGTTGAACTTACAGTTACTCTTCAGAAGAATTTCATTCCCAAGAATGAATCCGATGTAAAGAATTACCTTGAGTCTATCGGAGAATCCGTTGTTCTTATTAATGATGGCGGAGAAGTTCGTGTTCATATTCATACCAATGATCCCGGACTTGTTCTTCAGAAGGCTATCAAGTTTGGTACTCTTAAGAATGTTAAGGTAATCAACAGAAGTGTTGAATCTGCTGATGAAAGCACAGTTCAGGAAGCTCCTGCTTTCAGCGAGCCTCCCAAGCCTTTCGGATTCATTACAGTTGCTGCCGGTGACGGACTTGTAGAGATCTTCAAGAGCCTTGGTGTTGATTATGTTATCGAAGGTGGTCAGACCATGAACCCCAGTACTGCAGACTTCATTGATGCAGCATCTAAGGTTAATGCAGAGACTATTTTCATCCTTCCCAATAATAAGAACATCATTCTTGCTGCTAACCAGGCTGCAGAGCTTGTTACCGACAAGACCCTTCTTGTTATCCCTTCAAAGACTGTACCTCAGGGTATCACTGCTGTAGTTAACTTCATTCCCGATCTTACTGCTGACGAGAATGAACAGACTATGATGGAAGAGATCAAGAATGTTAAGACAGGTCAGGTTACTTACGCTGTAAGAGATACCTCAATTGACGGTAAAGAGATCCACAAGGATGACTTCATGGGTCTTTCTGATAGCGGCCTTGCATCTGTCGGAACCGACAAGAATAAGGTTATCGAAGAGCTTGTTGACTCAATGGTTGATGCATCTTCAGAACTTATCAGCATCTACTATGGTCAGGATATCACCGAGGAAGAGGCTACTGCAGTATCAGATATGATCTCTTCTAAGTTTACCAAGGTTGATGTTGAACTTCAGCCCGGCGGACAGCCTGTTTACTATTACATGATCTCAGTTGAATAATATGAGATCCGTAATGAGTAAAACATGGTTTGCTAAACTACATATAATTTGATTTAATACAGGAGGAAACTATTTTGGTTTCCTCCGATTTTTTACTATATTGATATCGGTATTAGAGGATGATTTTTACTACATCTGTTGAGCACTTAAAAGGTGTCGGTGAGAAAACTGCCGGACTCCTGGGAAAACTGCATATTTATTCTTACGAGGATCTGATCTCTCATTACCCCACAGATTACACTATCTATAATAATCCCGTATCTATCTCAGAGGTAAAACCCGGAGGCGTATTTGCAGTGCGGGCAAGTGTCAGTGGTGTTACAGGTCCTGTAAAGGCAGGAAGATACAATATCATCACCGTTTATCTGAAAGATGGTTTAAATGTATTGGAAGCGGTTTTCTTTAACCAGCCCTATATAAAGAAGATCATTAAGCCCGGTGGCTTTTATATATTAAGAGGCAAGATCGTTCAAAAGGGCGCAAAACTTATAATGCAGTCCCCTAAGATATACAAGGATGATGAATACAGGGATCTTTTATTAAGTCCTGTCCCCAAGTATTCCCTTACCAAGGGACTCAGCTCTAAGACCATATCTAAAGCTGTTAATGCTGTATTTAAAGATGCTCAATGGGATGATGAAATTTTTGATCCCTGCATCCTGAATAAATATGATCTGCTTACTCATAAAGAAGCAGTGAAGCTCATACATTTTCCCGGTACTTTGGATGATGTATCAAAGGCAAGAAGAAGATTGGCCTTCGAAGAATTCTTTTATTTTATAATGCTTCTTCGAAAGAATAAGTCTTTATCCGTTTCCTTGCCAAACAGTTATCCCATGATAGAGACTGCGGATACAAAACGATTTATAGAAAGTCTTCCTTTTAGACCTACAAGCGGTCAGAAGAAAGCTTTTAATGAAATTGTTTCGGATATGTCCGGCAGTTCCTGCATGAATAGGCTTATCCAGGGTGATGTTGGAAGCGGAAAAACATTGGTTGCGTTACTTGCATTACTTATGTGTGCTGCCAACGGTTATCAAGGAGCACTTATGGCTCCTACGGAAGTATTGGCGGTACAGCATTATAAAACCGTTAATGAATATATTGAAAAGTATGGACTTTGTTTTAAACCTGCACTTCTTATCGGTTCTATGACTGCTTCCGAAAAGAAAGCGGTATATGGACAGATAGAAAGCGGTGAAGTAAATCTTGTCATCGGAACCCATGCTCTTATCCAAGAGAAGGTTAAATATAAGAATCTTGCTCTTGTTGTAACCGATGAGCAACACAGATTTGGTGTAAGACAGAGAGAAACTCTTGCGGGAAAAGGAGGTACACCTCATATTCTTGTTATGAGTGCAACGCCAATTCCAAGAACTCTTGCAATAATACTTTACGGAGATCTCAGTCTATCTGCGATACACGAATTACCTGCAGGAAGACAGCAGATAAAGAATGCGGTTGTGGGAACATCCTACAGACCCTCAGCTTATAAGTTCATTAAAGAACAGGTTTCAACAGGACATCAGGTATATGTTATCTGCCCTAAGATCGATTCCGACGAAGAAGATGACGGTGAGATCGAGAATGTTGCTGATTATACCGAGACTCTTCGGGATGCCCTCCCGGGAGTCAGGATTGAAAGCCTTAACGGCAAAATGAAACCTGCCTTAAAAAATGATATAATGAACAGGTTCTCCCGGGGAGAAACGGATGTGCTTGTATCGACAACGGTTATCGAGGTCGGTATAAACGTTCCGAATGCAACCGTTATGATGATCGAGAATGCCGACAGATTCGGACTGGCTCAGCTTCATCAGTTAAGAGGACGTGTGGGCAGAGGAAAAGACCAAAGCTATTGTATCTTTGTTTCGTCTAAAGATGATGAAAAGACCATGGAAAGACTTAATGTCTTGAAAGATACCAACGATGGCTTTAAAATAGCTTCTGAGGACCTTCGCTTAAGAGGTCCGGGAGATTTCTTCGGAATACGCCAAAGCGGAGAATTTGCTTTTAAGATGGCAGATATCTATTCCGACAGTGACCTTTTGGAAATATCCGGAAATCTTGTGGATGAGATCCTGAAAGATGATCCCGGTCTTAAAAAAGAAGAGAATTCAAGGCTTCGCAAATCTGTAGAAGATTATGTGGAAAGATCTGAATTCCTTCAAAGCATATAAAAAAGTAATACAACTCAAGGAGAGAGAAAATAAATGTCTAAAATTGCAATTGTTACCGACAGTAACAGCGGAATCACACAGGCTCAGGCAAAGGAACTTGGTATCTTTGTTATTCCCATGCCTTTTATGATCGGTGAAAATGAATTCTTTGAAGATATTAATCTTACTCAGGATGAGTTTTATGAAAAATTAAAGGGTGGAGAAAACATTTCTACCAGCCAGCCCAATCTCGGACAGGTAGGTGATATGTGGAATGATATCCTTGCCAAAGGTTATGATGAGATCATTCATATTCCCATGAGCTCCGGACTTTCAGGCTCATGCCAGAGTGCATATATGCTTTCACAGGAAGATGAATATGATGGCAAGGTATTTGTAATTGACAACCAAAGGATATCTGTTACCCAGAGACAGTCAGCCCTAGATGCAAAAGTTCTTGCAGAGAAAGGCTTTAGCGCTCAGGAGATCGCAGACATCCTTATCAGAGATAAATTCCAGAGCAGTATTTATATTATGCTTGATACTCTTGAGTATCTTAAGAAGGGCGGACGTATCACTCCGGCTGCAGCGGCCATCGGTACTCTTTTAAGATTAAAGCCCGTACTTCAGATCCAGGGCGAAAAACTTGATGCATTTTCAAAAGCTCGTACTTCAAATATCGGACGTGAGCAGATGATAAGTGCAATCAAGAATGATATTGAAACCCGTTTTGGCGGACTCGAAAAAGCAAAAGAGAACGTTCATCTTGCTATCGCATATACCTATGACCTTGCTGTAGCTGAAGACTTTAAAGAGCAGGTTCTTACACATTTCCCCGGATTTGACATTGTTATCAATCCTTTGTCACTTTCCGTCGCATGTCACATCGGACCCGGTGCTCTTGCACTTGCTGTAACAGAAATTGAAAAAGAATTAAAGTAATCTATTATGACCCTGAGGGGAGGAGATTTTTATGGGACTTATAGTTAAAGATCTTTCCAAGAAATATGGAAATAAGACTGTAGTAGATCACATTTCATTTGAGATGGATAAACCCGGAGTGTACGCACTCCTTGGAACCAATGGTGCAGGTAAGACAACATCCATCAGAATGATCCTTGATATGCTTGATAAGGATTCCGGAGAGGTTCTGTGGAACGGTAAGCCTCTCAGCTTTGAAAACTGCAACATCGGTTATCTTGCTGAGGAACGTGGTCTTTATCAGAAATATCCTTTGCTTGACCAGATCATGTACTTTGGTCAGCTCAGAGGTGTCTCAAAGCCCGAGCTTGAGAAAAAGATCAAGTATTGGTCAAAGAGACTTAAATTAGACGAATATCTTTATCCTCAATATGTATCTTCCGTATCAGGAAGACAATCCACCAAAAAGGTAAAACCCAAGAGCCCGGATCAGCTTTCAAAAGGTAATCAGCAGAAGATCCAGTTCCTTATTGCTATGCTTTCAGATCCTGAGCTCCTTATACTTGATGAGCCTTTTTCAGGTCTTGACCCTGTTAACACCGATATCCTTAAGGATGTTGTAAGAGAACAGATCGAGGCCGGAAAGTATATCATCATGTCCAGCCATCAGATGGCAGTAGTTGAGGAGTTCTGTACAGATATCACTATTCTTTCCCATTCCAAAGCTATTGTTAAAGGAAACCTGAATGAGATCAAGAAAAGCTACGGAAGAGTAAAGCTTTCTCTTAAGTGTGAGACAGACGTTTCACAGTATATCAATGATCTTGGAATTGAGATCCTTTCGGATAAAGAGTATGAGTATGATCTTAAGGTAACGGGAGATGCTCAAGCTAATGCTCTTCTTAAGAAACTTGTTGACGCAGGTATCACTGTGGTTCGTTTTGAACTTGCCGAACTTAGCCTGCATGAGATCTTTGTCAAAGAGGTAGGTGCAAATGAAGAGCAAAACTAATGCCAACAATATTTACAGAATGGATGGCATTGGAAAGGTATTTGTTTTTACATTAAAGCAGACCTTTAAGAACAAGGCTTATCTATTCAGCTTTGTGTTTATGATAATCATGATGGCTCTTATGGGGCCTATCTCTATGCTTAGCGCTGCTTCGTCATCAAAGGCTTTCAGTGATTCTGCGGAAGATAAAGAGAACCTTGCGTCAACAGTTTATTATACAAACGATACTGTTTACGACCTTGTTGATGCCCTCGATCTTAGCGGTACTTCATATGAAAAGCTTAAGCTTCAATATGTAACTGATATCCCTGAATTAAGCGATACCGAGATCGGACTTATTTTTACTACAGAAGAAAAAGACGGAGAGACAGGTTATGTTGTTAAATCTGTAATTTCAGACGATTCCAAGATCTCATCTATTAATCTTGAGGACTTTACAAAATATATTTATGGAATCTTTGAAGATGTCAGGATAAGAGCAGTCATGTCTGACGATGAATATGCTCTTGCCAGCAGTGGTGTTAGCACCGGTAAGGCATTAAGCGAGCAGGATTTTTATGACCTTAAGGATGAAAAGATTTCTTCAAGCCAGGTTACGACTTATGCGACCATTTATTCAATCGCCATAATGATCCTTGTCTCAATGTCTGTTTCCTATGTCATTTCCTCTGTGATGGAAGAAAAGACATCCAAACTTGTTGAAAACCTTCTTGTAAGCGTTAGACCTCTTGCGCTTATCATGGGAAAAGTATTTGCCATGATGGTTTACGTTGTTTCCATGCTTCTTTGCGGAGCTTTTGCCTCGGGTATATCAAGCGGAATTTCTGCATATATGTTTGGAAGAGGAAGTGACGCATCTGCTTCTGCTGCTGAAATGGCAGAGATCGCACAGCAGATGGATTACAGCCAGATCTTTGGACTTAATCCTTTGAGACTTTTGGCTTTATTTGTCTCACTTATCATTACTTATCTGATGTTTTCCATCATAGCCGGACTTATGGGAAGTGCCTGTACCAAGACAGAAGATGTGGGACCTACCATTATGGTCTTAAACATGTTTTCTATTGCCGGATATATTTGCGCTTTCATTGTTCCCAATGTAAACAATAAAATGCTGACCTATATTCTTTCGGTTGTGCCTTTTATTTCTTCTTACATCGGACCTATCAGCTTTGCCTGCGAAAGAATCCCTTTCTGGCTTTATTTAATAGGCATGGCGGTTCAGTTATTGTTTATCCTGCTCCTTTTCAGACTCACTGCAAAGGTTTACAGAAAACTTCTTGTGAATGACAGTAAAAAGCTGAATTTTGCTCAGATCCTAAGATTATCAAGAGAGGGGGAAGCGTAAATGTTTAAGAATTTTGATAAAGTATTTAAGTTTTCCTTTAAGAATCAGGCAGGGACCAAAGGTTTTAAGATCGTAACGGTTCTTTTCGCCTTGCTCCTTCTCTTGGGACCGATCTTATCCATGATGATCGTTGGTTATTTTACCGACAAGAATAAAGAACTTAAGAGCTGCGGAGCAGAAAGGATCTGCGTTGTTAATCTGACTCCCGGAGATGATTCCTTCTTTGAGACGCTTTCGGATGTTCCTGAAGCAGATTATGCAAATCTTAAATATGAAGTATTTCATGATGAGAAACAAGCTTTAGACAGCGCAAGACAGGATAATAAATCTATAGTTCTTTACCTTTCCGCAAACGGAAGATTAAGAGCCAATATGATCATTCCCAAGGAAAGCACCGTTAAAAAGAGTGAAGCAAAGAATTATTTAAAGTTCATAGAAAGATACGAAGATCTCTTTACTCTTAATTTATCCGGAGTATCGGGAGAAGCAGTGGAAACATTAAAGGAATCTTCTGAGTATTTAAGCTTTACCGAATCCGGATTAAAAGAAGGAATAAACATCAAAGAGGATGAAGCCAAGAATGATGAATTAAAGCGTGAAAGAGTACTTAAAGTCGTAAACATGGCACTTCCTTACGGAACCATGATGCTTCTTTACATGATGATCATTTCCTATGGTCAGAATCTTTCACAGTCCGTTGTTATGGAAAAAGAATCAAAGCTCATGGATACCATGCTTGTATCCGTAAGACCTGATTCTTTGATCTTTGGTAAGCTTTTGGGAGCAATTGCCACAGTGCTTTTGCAGGTACTTGTTTGGCTCTTTAGCTTAATGGGCGGATTTGCATTGGGTGCTTTTCTTTCAAAGAAATTTTTCCCCGGATCAGGCCTTTCCATAAATGTTTTCTTTGAAGGCATGAAGGATATAAATGTTTTCAGACCTTATAACGTTGTCCTCGCCATTTTGTTCCTTGTCCTTGGATTTGTGGTTTATCTTTGCCTTGCATCCCTTGCAGGATCAATGTCCACCACCAAGGAAGATGCATCAAGCAAGAACGTATTGTTTGTAACGCCTCTTCTTATCAGCTTCTTTGCATTGATGGGAGCGGGAGGAATGAACGCTACCACCACCAAGACTTGGATGCTTCTTGTTCCTTTTACCGGAGCAATGGTAATGCCTGCCAATGTAAGTCTTGGAAATGTTTCATGGGTTGTTATTGCCTGCGGTCTTGTTATCTATGTATTAAGCATTATGGTCCTTGTTTATATGGCAGGAAAGATCTACAAAATGATGTCTTTATACAAGGGAAACAAGCTTTCCATTGGAGACGTTTTAAAGAGAACATTTTCCAAGAGCTAAATATGCGTGAAATGCGTGAAACATCAAGATTTTGCGCGGATTTAATTGCAATACCACTAAATATATGATATACTAAATCGGTGTGAACAAATGTTCATGCCGATTTTTATTATTGATTTGGAGATAATTTATGTCTAAGGAAGTTTATGACGCGTCGAGCATAACAGTACTTGAAGGCCTTGAAGCCGTCAGAGTACGTCCCGGAATGTACATAGGATCCGTTACGACAAAAGGTTTAAACCACCTTGTATATGAAATAGTAGATAACTCAGTGGATGAACATCTTGCAGGCCACTGCGATAAGATTTACGTCACCCTTGAAAAGGACGGTTCGGCTACCGTATCCGATAACGGACGTGGTATCCCTGTAGGAATGCATGAAAAAGGTATCAGTGCAGAAAGACTTGTATTTACAACCCTTCATGCCGGCGGTAAGTTCGATAACAACGCTTATAAGACCAGCGGTGGTCTTCACGGTGTAGGTTCATCTGTAGTTAACGCCCTTTCCAAGCATCTTACAGTTACTGTTAAGACCGGAGGAGAGATCTTTAAGGATTCATATGAGAGGGGTATCCCTACAACAGAGCTTGTTAAGGGACTTTTACCTGTTATCGGAAAGACAAGAGATCACGGAACTACCATTAATTTCCTTCCTGATGATGAGATCTTTGACAGAACAAGATTTGCCGAGGCGGATATCAAGAACCGTCTTCATGATACTGCATATCTTAATCCTGACCTTACTATCTATTACAAGGATTTAAGAGGAGAGACTCCCGAGGAGATAACATTCCACGAGCCCGACGGAATCGCAGGTTTCATACGCCATATGAACGCAAATTCTGAGGCTGTGACCGATGTTTGCTATTTCTCCGGAGAATTTGAGGGAATCTTTGTTGAGTGTGCTTTTCAGTATGTAAACGAGTTCCATGAGAATGTTCTCGGATATTGTAACAATATTTATAACTCTGAAGGTGGAACTCACCTTACAGGTTTCAAATCTCAGTTTACTACTATTATCAATTCCTATGCTCATGAGCTTGGAATCCTTAAGGAAAAGGATAACAACTTTACCGGTGCCGATGTTCGTAACGGTATGACAGCGGTTATCTCAATAAAGCATCCGGATCCCAGATTTGAAGGACAGACCAAGACAAAGCTAGATAACCAGGATGCTTCCAAGGCTGTTTCAAAGGTTACCTCAGATGAAGTAACCAGATATTTTGACAGAAACCTTGAAGTATTAAAGAGCATTATCGGATGTGCTGAGAAAGCTGCCAAGATCCGTAAAACAGAAGAAAAGGCAAAGACAAATCTTCTTGTTAAGCCCAAGTTCTCTTTTGACTCTAACGGAAAACTTGCAAACTGCATCTCAAAAGAAGCTGAAAAGTGCGAGATCTTTATCGTAGAGGGAGATTCTGCAGGCGGTTCTGCAAAAATGGCAAGAGATCGTCAGTATCAGGCAATCCTCCCCATCCGTGGTAAGATCCTTAACGTCGAGAAGGCTTCCATGGATAAAGTCCTTGCAAATGCCGAGATCAAGACAATGATCAATGCATTTGGTTGTGGATTTTCAGAAGGTTACGGCAATGACTTTGATATTACAAAGCTTCGCTATAACAAGATCATAATCATGGCCGATGCGGACGTGGACGGAGCTCATATTTCCACCCTGCTCCTTACGTTATTCTATCGTTTCATGCCTGACCTTATCTTTGAAGGTCACGTATATATCGCTATGCCTCCTCTTTATAAAGCTATTCCTTCAAGGGGACAGGAAGAATATCTTTATGATGACAAGGCCCTTGAAAAGTACCGTAAGAATCATAAAGGCCCTTTCACATTACAGAGATACAAAGGTCTCGGTGAGATGGATGCTGAGCAGCTTTGGGAGACAACTCTTGATCCCGAGCGTCGCCGTATGAAACTTGTTGAGATCGAGGATGCCCGTGCCGCCTCCGAAATGACCGAACTCCTCATGGGTACCGACGTTCCCCCTCGCCGTGAGTTCATCCACCAGCACGCTCAAGACGCAGCATTGGATGTATAAAGTTAAAATATCTTAATCAGGCGAGAGGTGTGTGAGTGAAGAATATATCATCGCTAGGCGCCGTGACTAGGATTTTAAAATAACACTTCTATATTGAGAGAAAAAAACATGGAAGAAAGAATTATAAAAACCGAATACTCCGAGGAAATGCAGCGTGCCTTCGTGGATTACGCCATGAGTGTTATCGTTGCCAGAGCTCTTCCCGATGTCCGTGACGGTCTTAAACCCGTTCAGAGACGTGTACTTTATGATATGAGCGAACTCGGAATAAGATATGATAAGCCTTACAGAAAGAGCGCACGTATCGTCGGCGATACAATGGGTAAATATCACCCCCACGGCGACTCTTCAATTTACGATTCACTCGTTGTAATGGCCCAGGATTTTAAGAAGGGCTTACCGCTTGTTGACGGACACGGTAACTTCGGTAACATTGAAGGTGACGGTGCCGCTGCAATGCGTTACACCGAGGCAAGGCTTCAGAAGATCACACAGGAAGCATTTTTGGCTGACCTTGATAAAGATATCGTTGATTTCATACCCAACTTTGATGAGACTGAAAAAGAACCATCGGTTCTTCCCGTTAAGATACCCAATATCCTTGTTAACGGATCTGAGGGTATCGCAGTTGGTATGGCAACCAATATCCCTCCTCACAATCTTGGGGAAGTAATCGAAGCCACCAAGGCTTATATGCGTGATGAGAATATCACCACTAAAGAATTGATGAAATACATCAAGGGACCTGATTTTCCTACCGGAGGAATCGTTATCAATGAAGATGAACTCCTTGATATCTATGAGACCGGATCAGGTAAGATCAAACTCCGCGGTAAGGTTGAGATCGAAAAAGCTAAGGGCGGACATATAAATGTCGTTATTACCGAGATCCCTTACACCATGATCGGTGCCAATATCGCCAAGTTTCTTCAGGATGTTGCTTCCCTTGCCGATACCAAGAAGACCCAGGATATCGTTGATATTTCAAACCAGTCTTCAAAAGAAGGTATCAGAATTGTTATCGAACTTCGCAGGGACTCTGATGCTGAGAACTTCGTTAACTTACTTTATAAAAAGACAAAGCTGGAAGATACTTTCGGTGTAAATATGCTTGCCATCGCTGACGGACGTCCCGAGATCATGGGTCTTAAGTCGGTTATCAAGGCGTGCGTTGATTTCCAGTATGAGATCAATACCCGTAAGTACAACAACCTTCTTGAAAAAGAGAAGGAACGTAAGGAAGTACAGGAAGGTCTTATTAAGGCTGTTAATGTTATTGATCTTATCATAGAGATCCTTCGTGGTTCCAAGGACCGCCAGATGGCAAAGGATTGCCTTACTTTGGGTAAGACTGACGGAATCAACTTTAAATCCAAAGAGTCAAAGATCATGGCAGAACAGCTTCAGTTTACCGAGCGTCAGGCAAATGCCATCCTTGAGATGAGACTCTATAAGTTGATCGGTCTTGAACTTGATGCCCTTATCAAAGAGCATGACGAGACTCTTGCCAATATTTATAAATACGAGGATATTCTTGATAGAAAAGATTCCATGGTGGCAGTTATCATCAAAGAACTCGATCAGCTCAAGAAGGAATTCGGAAAAGAGAGAAAGACTGCTATCGAAAATGCAGAGGAAGCGGTCTATAAAGAGAAAGAATTTGAGGTAATGGATGTTTATTACCTTATGGATCGTTTCGGATATGCCAAGCTTATTGATAAGAATACCTATGAGCGAAATGAGCAGGCTTGCCTTACCGAGTTTAAGTATTGTTTCACTGTTAAGAACAATGGCCGCATAGCAATGTTTACGGAAGACGGTCAGATGCATGTTATCAAGGCTCTCGATCTTCCCATGTCAAAGCTTCGTGATAAGGGAACACCTGTAGACAATGTTTCCAATTACAATGCTGATAACGGAAATATCGTTTATGTCTGCAACATGGACGAGATGGTACAGGGAAGACTTCTCTTTGCTTCAAAGAACGGTCTGGTTAAGGTTGTTCAGGGACTTGAATTTGAGACAACCAGAAAGACTATCGCATCCACAAAGCTTACTGATAAAGATGAAGTAGCTGCAGTTTTACCTTTGACTGATGAAAAGAATATCATCATGAAGTCAAAGAACGGATATTTCCTTCGTTTCCAGATTGAGGAGATCTCTCTTTTCAAGAAGGTTTCACAGGGCGTAAGAGGAATGAAACTTGACGGCAAGGACGTTGTTGAGGAAGTATTCCTTACACATGCACAGGACGAAGCTTTTGTTGAACATAACGGTCACAATATCGTTCTTAATACCGTTAAGCTTCAGAAGCGTGATGCAAAGGGAACTAAAATAAAATAGTTCTACATTTAAAGGAGAATGCCTATGAGAGTAATAGCAGGAACAGCAAGAAGCATGCCTCTTAAGACTCCGGCAGGAATGGATACCAGACCTACCCAGGACAGAATAAAAGAAACTCTGTTTAATATTTTGCAGGGTGATATTCCCGAGTGTGTATTCGTAGATATATTTGCGGGAAGCGGCGGGATCGGTATCGAGGCTCTCAGCCGCGGTGCCAGAAAAGCTTATTTTATCGATAACAGCGCAGCCGCAAATGCCTGTATCAATGAGAATCTTGCATTTACGAAATTCACTGACCGTGCTATAGTATTTAAGACGGATGCCGCTTCGGCTATCTATAATATTTTTGAGAAACATGTTGATATAATCTTCATGGATCCGCCCTATGAAAAGGGCATTGAAAAGAGCATTCTGGAACTGCTTAAGAATGCCAAATACTGTGATGAAGAAACCCTTATAATCGTTGAGGCCGATCTTCATACAGATTTTGATTATGTGACGGATCTCGGCTATGAGATCACAAGAGTTAAAGAATACAAAAACAATAAACATGTATTCTTAAGAAAAACGGAGCAGTAGTTGTATTTGAAAGGGGGCTCATATGAAAAGAGCTGTTTATCCCGGAAGCTTCGATCCAATGACTTTGGGACATTTGGATATTATTAAAAGAGCATCTGAAATGTTTGATATATTGATCGTTGCAGTGCTCAATAATAAAGAAAAGAACCCATTGTTTTCAGTAGAGGAGCGTGTTAAAATATTAAAGAAAGCGACTGAGGGGCTGGAGAACGTTCAGGTCGATTCTTTTAGTGGATTGTTATGTGATTACGCTCAGAAAAACGATCTTCATGTTGCGGTAAGAGGACTTCGTGCCGTTACCGACTTTGAATATGAACTTCAGTTGGCCCAGACCAACAGAGTTTTATCCGGCGGAAAGCTTGATACCATATTCTTATCTACCTCGCTTGAGTATTCTTATCTCAGTTCATCAGGCGTCAAAGAAATTGCTTATTTCGGCGGAGATATCAGTAAAACCGTACCGACCTACGTAGCTGATATGATTCATGAGAAGTATAACAATAAATAAAGAAAGCTTAGAGAGAGAAAAATGGATAGTCAGATTTTTCAGGTAATCGACGAAATGGAAGAGTACATAAGCAACTGCAAAGGTAAGTTTATGTCCTCTACCGAAATTGTTTGTAATAGAGACAAGATGGAAGAGTTTCTTCGTGATCTCAGACGTAAAGCTCCCGAAGAAATCGATAAATGCCGCAAGATCATCGCGAGACAGGAAGCAATTTATACTGACGCCAAGACCAGAGCTAAAAAGCTTCTTGATGATTCGGTAGTTCAGTCTGATGAGCTTGTCAGCGAGAATGTTATCATGAGAAGAGCATATGAGCAGGCCGATGAAGTTATCCTAATGGCTAAGAATCAGGCTCAGAATATTGTTGATACCGCAACACAGCAGGCTAACGAGCTGAGGGATGCTGCTACCCAGTACATGGAAGATGTTATGGTTTACCTTGAAAATATTTTTGATTCTTCCAGCAAGGCTTGTACAGACCACTATACCGGCCTCATCAATACTTTAAATACATATGCTAATAATATTCGTGAGGACCATAAACAGTTACATCCCGAAGAAATTGAGATGGTTGCTGAAGAGACAGTGGCTCCGGAACAGGAACAACAGTAAATTTATAGTTTATTACACCGGTTTCACATTCTGTGGGGCCGGTGATTTTTGATTATAGGTAAATGCGATTAGATAAATTTTTAAGTGAATGTAATATTGGAACCAGATCCCAGATAAAAGACCTTGTAAAAAAAGGCTTTGTTACGGTTAACGGAACGGTTGTAAAGAAGAGTGATATTGCCGTTAATGAAACAGAAGACGACATCTGCTTTAAGGGTACTAAGGTTAACTACAGAAAGTTTATTTATATCCTATTAAATAAACCCGGAGATGTAGTTACTGCCACTCAGGATAAGAAAGCAAAAACAGTTATGGATCTTATTAATCCTCTTCCTGCAAAGGACCTTTTCCCTGTAGGAAGGCTCGATAAAGATACTACAGGGCTTTTGCTTATCTGTAACGACGGAGAACTGTCCCATAGGCTTTTAAGTCCTAAGTATCATGTAGATAAAACATATCTTGTTGGTACAAGGGATAAGCTTACAGGTGAAGATTTAAAAAAGCTTGAAGAAGGAGTAGACATCGGTGATGATGATATTACCCTTCCGGCTAAAGCTTTTGTAGATGAAGACGGATTTCTTCATTTAACGATACATGAAGGCCGCTACCATCAGGTCAAGCGCATGCTTGAAGCGGTTAATAACGAAGTTGTTTCTCTTGAAAGGATCAGCTTTGGAGGACTTAAACTTCCTGATGATATGGATTACGGCGATTGGAGAGAACTTACAGAAGATGAAATTAATGCGATTATTCAGCAGTGAAAAATATAAAGGAGAGAAGAATTATCTCAATAACCAAAGGGTATACGAGATCTTAAGAACAGTTCTTTTCTTTGCACTTTCTGCAGCTGTTTATCTTATTGGATATTTTACTACTCATACCAATAAGAATCTCTTAACTGTTGTAGCGGTTTTAGGATGTTTACCTGCAGCAAAAAGCGCAGTGAATATGATCATGTTCATAAGATACAGGACATATGATAAGGCTTTGTCCGATGAATTTGAAAAAGCATCAGATGGACTTGTATGTAGCTTTGATAATGTCTTTACTTCATACGATAAAAACTTTCGCGTCGAGCATCTTGCTGTCCATGGCGGATGTATCATCGCATACGCTTTTAAGTCCGATTTCCCGGAAGCCGCCTTTTCTGATCATATCAGCAAATACCTTAAGGCTGAAAATTATAAAGATCTTACAATTAAGGTTTTTACAGATAAGAAAAAGTATCTGGAACGCTTGGAAAGTATTAAGCAGACAAGCACCGTTGGAAATGAAGCAGGAATTATCCAAGTACTTCACAGCATTTCTTTATAAAGGTTTATATTAATGCAGAAATTCACGGTAGGAAAGAATGAGGCTAACCAAAGGCTGGATAAGTTTCTTGTAAAGTATTTACCGGAAGCCCCCAAAAGTCTCATTTATAAAATGCTAAGAAAAAAGAATATAACCCTAAACGGAAAGAAATCTGAAGGATCCGAGATCATATCCATCGGTGATACTATTGAAAGTTTCTTTTCGGATGAAACCTTTGTGAAATTATCAGGTTCAGGTCTTGCGGGGGCTGCAGGGTCAAATGAGAATTCGTCCCCTAATGTTTCTTCAGGCAAGAAAACCGAATTAAATAAGCTTAATCCGGTTATTGTTTATGAAGACGATGATATCGTTATCGTTGATAAACCGGCAGGAATGTTATCACAGAAAGCTGTTAATACTGATTACAGTGTAAATGAATGGCTTATCGATCATTTACTGGAAACAGGAAGCCTTACAAAAGAGAATTTAAAGACTTTTAAGCCCTCTATTTGTAACAGGCTTGATCGTAATACCAGTGGGCTTCTAATTTGCGGTAAAAGCTTATCGGGACTTCAGACGATGTCTGAGATAATCCGTACCGGTCATATCGAAAAGTATTACGTTACTTTAGCTCACGGAAAAATGGATAAACCCTTTAAAGCACGAGGAATTCTACAAAAAGACAGTAAACAAAATAAATCCTTTATTAAAAATCTTTCAAAAGATGATCTTGAGGCAAACATAGAAACTGATTTTAAGCCTTTAAAAGTTTATGAAAATGCCACGCTTTTAGAGGTTAATCTTCACACCGGAAAGCCCCATCAGATTAGGGCTCAACTTGCTGCTTTAGGTCATCCGATCTTTGGCGATAAGAAGTACGGAGCCGAAGATAAAGGCCTAAAATATCAGATACTTCAGGCCTACAGACTTGTATTTCCCGATATAGAATATTTAAGTAACGGCTTTGAAAGACTGGCCGGTAAAGAGATTGTTATTCCTTATTCTAAATTACTTAATGACAGGTTAAACAAATTGGAAAATGGAAACTCAGGAAAGTCAAACACTTCAGGAAAACAGCATAAATAAATACAAAGATAAAAAAGTTGTTATCATTGGTGGAGGCGTTGCCGGCCTCAGTGCAGGTATTTTTGCAAGAAAAGCAGGGTTTGATACTGTGATCTATGAAAAGACCGGTATCGGCGGCGGAAGCTGCAGCGGCTGGTACAGAAACGGTTATGCTATAGATAATTGCATCCATTGGTTAACCGGTACTCAGGAGGGAACTTCTACCAATGATCTTTGGAAGGAACTTGGTGTTCTTAACAAGGATACAAAGATAATCAAGAGAGATTATTTCTGGGCTTCGGAATATTATGGTGAAGTAGTTCATCTTTGGCCTGATCCCGAAAAAACAAGAGCTGAGATGCTGGCCCTTGCGCCGAAGGATGCCGATGAGATCAATTCTTTTATAGATTTTGCTATTATTGCAAACGATGCTGTCAGCTTTCCAAAGACAAATCCTAAAGAAATAATCGAAGGCCTTGATCAGGTCAGAAAAGTTATATCTCCCAAGGAATTCATTAAAAGATCCATGCAGTATATGGGGCTAAGAAATGAGGACTGGGTTAAGCGTTTTAAGAGTCCGCTTATAAGGCAGCTGATCCTTGATTTCTGCCCTAAGGAATATGAATCCTATTGGCTTATACTGGCCTACAGTTTTTATATTGCAGGAAATGGTGATATTATCGAAGGCGGATCCATAAAAATGGCGGAGACACTTGTAAATAATTACAATGCTCTGGGAGGAAAGCTGGTTTTAAATACTCCTGTAAAAAAGATCAAGCTTAAGAAAATGGTGATTCCGGATATTCAGGATATCATTCCACACAAAGCAAGCGGAGTGGTCCTTGAAAATGGAGATATAATTCCTTGCGATTATGCAATAGTTGCCTGCGATGTTAATTATACTTTCAAAAATCTTATAGATAAAAGGTTTGCTCCGCTGTCTTTAAAGGAAATCTATAAGGACAGGCTGAAATATACTTTTTATAGTGCATTTCAGGTAGCTTTCAGCGTAGATGGTGAATTTGAGGAGATACCGGATTCTCTTACCTTCCCATGCAGCACTTTTGAAGTGGCATATCAAAGATATAATCGGATAGGTGTTAAGAATTACCGAAAATACGGTGATTATATTGCGCCCAAAGGTAAGACTGTAATACAGGTTTCTCTTGATCAATATGAGAAGGACTGCAGATACTGGAAACGTCTTTATGAAAAAGACAAATCAGAGTACGAACACGTAAAGCAAAACATTGCTGAGGCTATCCTTAATGCCATATTGATGAAATATCCGCAGTATGAAGGCCGTATAAAGGTGCTTGATATATGGACACCGTATTCTTATCTTAAAAGATGTAATGATACTCACGGATCTTTTATGAGATTCATAACTACGGCTTTAAGCGTAAATGCATTTTTGTCCCAGGAGATAAAAGGCATAGAAAATGTATTTCTGGCCGGACATTGGCTTAAGTATCCGGGAGGACTTCCTACAGCCGCTCAGACAGGCAAGGATGCTGTGAACCTGATAATAGCTGAAGAAGATAAGAAACAGGCCTTAAAAGACAAAATAGACATGGTTAAGACCGGTATCAATAATGCCGCCGGTGTTATTAAGGATAAAACCATAATTCTTAAACGTTAATATGAGGATAATAAATGTCCACATGGAAATCGCGCGGTCTTCGAGGCTCGATGCTGGAAGACATGATAAACAAAACAAATGAAAGATATCTGGAAAGCGGACTTGCTCTTATCCAAAAGATACCTACTCCCATTACTCCTATAACCATCGACAAGGAAACCCGTCATATAACACTTGCTTATTTTGACCAAAAGAGTACGGTGGATTATATAGGAGCGGTACAGGGGATTCCGGTATGTTTTGATGCAAAAGAGTGCGCTACAGATACTTTTCAGCTTCAGAATATTCATGAACATCAGGTACAGTTCATGATTGATTTTGAAAAGCAGGGCGGTATAGCGTTCTTTTTGATCTACTATACCGGAAGGGACGAACTTTATTATTTGCCTCTCGAGATGCTCAGGTTCTTTTGGGACAGGGCAAAGGAAGGCGGAAGAAAGAGTTTCAGACATGATGAATTAAATCCTGATTATATAATACCAAGAGATAGTGACGTGCTTGTTCCGTATCTTGATAAGCTACAGCAGGATTTAAATGACAGACCGGAATAACATATTTAGGGGGGATTTTCAAATGAAAAAAGCAAAGATCACAGTACATCCGGACTTTAAGATCGGGGAAATAAGCCCGAGATTATTTGGTGCATTCCTTGAGCCTATAGGTTCAATGGTAAACGGCACCATGTACAATCCAAAGCATGCCACAGCTGATGAATTAGGTCTTAGAAAGGACTTTTATGAAGCTATAAAAGAAACAGGCCTTTCATGCGTACGTATGCCCGGAGGAAATTTTGTATCAGGATGGCAGTGGAAAGATTCAATAGGACCTAAGAAAGATCGTAAGGTCCATCTGGACATGTCTTGGTTCCAGTATATTTCAAATGAAGTGGGACATGATGAATATTTGATCTGGGCTGAAAGAGCCGGTGTAGAACCTATCTATACGGTTAATCTCGGCACAGGCACTATTCAGGACGCTGTAGACTGCGTTGAATATACCAATTTTAACGAAGGTACATATTGGTCAGACCTTCGTATAAAGAATGGTCATAAGAAGCCATATGGCGTAAAGACCTGGTGTCTTGGCAACGAGATGGATGGTCCCTGGCAGATCGCTTCTTATGAAAAGAATCCTTCAGGGTACGGATACCTTGCAAGAGAAGCCAGCAAGGCCATGAAATGGACTGATCCTACCATTGAGACCATAGCCTGCGTTTCATGCTCACCTTTCTTAAATCATTATCCCGATTGGGACATGAAGGTATTGGAAGAGTGCTATGATGCGGTTGATTATATTTCGCTTCATGATTATCATCCCGCAGCTCCCGATCTTCCGGAGTCACTTCTTGCAGGCTATCAGGCATTTGAAAACTATATAAATACTGAGATCGCTCTTTGCGATTATATGCAAACTAAACTTCGTACAAATAAGAAGATGCTTCTTGCTCTTGATGAATACGGAAGCATGTTCAGGCCGAGAGGAACCGCACACGTTGGTCTTGCCGGAGTTCAGACCCTTGATATGTTCGGAATGTTTAATCCCGACAGGAAATATGTAAAGCACGATCCCAATGATTGGTCAACTCTTCGCAATCCTCCGACAGACGGTGAAATGCTTCAGACTCTGGCTATGGCAAGTACAATGCTTGTTATGCTTAGACATGCGGATCGAATTAAGATTGGATGCTCAACAGGCGGCCTTGGACAGCTCTGCAGGACAGACAGGGATCACATATGGAAGGGATCTGCATATTATCCTTATACTCAGCTTATGAAATATGCAAAAGGTACATCTCTAAACTGTGAGGTTAAATGTTCTACTTATGATGTTCCCGCATATGCTATCGATGATATGAACCGCTATGACGGATTCAGTGATGTGGCAACCATACAGGCGGCTGCTGCTTATAACGAAGAAGTGGGAGAGGTTTCCGTATTTGTTATCAATGCAGACCTTAAGGCAGATCAGGACCTTTCCATCGACCTTAGAGGCTTTGAAGGAGCAACACTTATTGAGCATAGCGAACTTTTTACTAAGGATGATAACGCAGCCAATACCTTTGAGAATCCTAAGGCCATCCTTCCCAAGGTCAATAAGAACAGCAAGTTTGAAAACGGAATTCTTACTGCAAAATTGAATAAGCGTTCATGGAATGTGCTTAGATTTAAGGTTTAAATAAACCCTTGACAGCTTCAGTCATTACAGATATACTATCAATAATTTAGTTATTTATCATTGTATCACGCTACCATATTAAAGTGGTTTAATTAAGGAGCTGCTAATGTCTAATACTTTACTGCATACACCGGAAGGCGTAAGAGATATCTACGGAAAAGAATATGAGGATAAATCCTTTCTTGAAAACAAGATGGGAAAAGTGATCGATTCCTTTGGTTACAGCAGGTTCCAGACGCCGACTTTTGAATTCTTTGATGTGTTTTCAAAAGAGGTTGGAACTATTCCGAGCCGTGATCTTTATAAGTTCTTTGATAAGGAGAATAACACACTCGTATTAAGACCCGACTTTACTCCCGCTATAGCAAGATGCGCTGCCAAATACTTTAGGGAAAGAACAGAACCCTTGAGATGTTCTTATCTCGGAAGTGTTTTTGCCCGTACGGATTCCCTTCAGGGAAAGCTTAGCGAGGCTACTGAGCTTGGAGCAGAGCTTATCGGAGATCCTTCCGTTTATGCAGACGGTGAAGTAATAGCATTGGCAATCCTTTCTCTCCTCGAAACAGGCCTTAAGGATTTTAGGGTAACCATTGGTCACATTGATTATTTCAGGGGCCTTTGTGAAGAAGCAGGAATTGATTCTGAGACAGAGGATGAATTGAGAAGCCTGATCTCGGGAAAGAATCATTTTGCAGCCATGAATCTTATTGAGGAGAAAAATATCAGCTCTCCTTATAAGGAAAAGCTTCTTGGAATCGCTGAACCCTTTACAGACCTGGATTCCCTTGCAAAAGCAAAGGATAATCTTGAGAATCAAAGATCCTTGAGTGCTATAAAGAGGCTTGAAGATCTTTATGCAGTATTAGAGAAATATGGTGTAGCGGAATATGTATCCTTTGATCTCGGAATACTCAGCAAATACAATTATTATACCGGTGTGATCTTCAGGATTTACACCTATGGTGTCGGAAAGCCCATTGTTAAAGGCGGCAGGTACGACAATCTTCTCGGACATTTTGGCAAAGATGCAGCGGCTATCGGTTTCTGTTTAAGGATAGATGACATTATGGAAGCACTGCTTTCTCAGAAGATTGAACTTCCCGGCAAAAAAGACGTTACTTATATCATCTACAATCCCGATGATATTGAAGAATACGGCAAAGCCCTCGCGAAGGCTTTTGAACTTCGTAAGAATGGCGAAAATGTTGTATTAAACGCAAAGCCCTGATAAGGGTTTTTACAGGAGAATAATTATGAATTCCGACAGATATTTAACTTTTGCTCTGGGCAAAGGCAGACTTGCCAACAAGACCATGGAGCTTTTAGAACAGATCGGTATAAGCTGTGAAGAGATGAAGGATAAAGAATCCAGAAAACTGATCTTTGTTAATGAAGAATTAAAGCTAAAATTCTTCCTTTCGAAAGGCCCCGATGTTCCCACATACGTAGAATACGGCGCTGCCGATATCGGCGTTGTTGGAAGTGATACCATCTTAGAAGAAAACAGAAATGTATATGAGGTTCTGGACCTTGGATTTGGAAAATGCAGAATGTGCGTATGCGGTCCTGCTTCAGCGGCGGAACTTTTGCAGCACCATGAACGCATCCGTGTTGCCAGTAAATATCCAAGGATCGCCCGTGATTATTTCTTTGAAAAGAAGCATCAGACCGTTGATATCATTAAACTTAACGGAAGTGTGGAGCTTGGACCCATCGTTAATCTTACCGATGTTATCGTAGACATTGTTGAGACCGGTTCAACACTGCGTGAAAATGGGCTTACAGTTCTCGAAGAGATATGTCCTTTATCTGCAAGAATGATCGTTAATCCCGTGAGCATGCAGATGGAAAATGAGCGTATCCGTGACATAGTTACAAGGCTAAGAAGCGTATTATAAAGCTTTTGATGGGAGATATAAATGCAATGAAAAAGATAAAACTTACAGATGAAACAAAGAAGCAGTTACTTGAGTCCCTTTTAAAGAGAAGTCCGAGCCAGTATACAGAGTATGAAAATACGGTTAATGAGATCATTAATAATGTAAGAACCAATGGTGATAAGGCTTTATTCGAGTATACCGAGAAATTTGACGGTTATAAGCTTTCTTCCGAAAATATTCTTGTTACAAGAGAAGAGATTGACGAAGCATTTAAGCAGGTAGGCAAGGAGCTTATCGAAGTTATAAAGGAAGCAGCTGAAAACATCAGATCCTTCCATGCTAAGCAGCTTAGAAATTCCTGGTTTGATACAAAAGAAGACGGCTCGCTTCTTGGAATGAAGATCACTGCAATCGACAGAGCAGGCGTTTATGTTCCCGGTGGAAAAGCTGCATATCCAAGCAGTGTGCTCATGAATGTCATTCCTGCGAAAGTTGCGGGAGTTCGCGATATCATCGTAACTACTCCTCCCGGAAAGACAGGAGTGATCGATCCCGGTACTTTGGTTGCATGCGAGATTGCCGGAGTAGACCGTATATACAAAGCAGGCGGAGCTCAGGCTATCGCAGCAATGGCTTTCGGAACAGGAAGCGTTCCCAAGGTAGACAAGATAACCGGACCCGGTAATATATTTGTTGCTCTTGCTAAAAAAGCTGTTTACGGACATGTTAGCATTGATTCGATAGCAGGGCCTTCCGAGGTAATGGTGCTTGCAGATGATACTGCCAATGCACACTATGTAGCAGCAGATCTTTTAAGCCAGGCTGAACATGATGAGCTTGCCAGCGCAATCCTTGTTACAACTTCTGAGCGCCTTGCCAATGAAGTAGAAGAAGAGATAGATGGTTATCTTAAGACATTATCAAGAGCCGATATAATCAGAAAATCCCTTGATAACTACGGATATATCCTTCTTGCTGATAACATGAAGGATAGTATAGATGCGGTAAACGAGATCGCATCGGAGCACCTTGAGATCCTTACAGCAAATCCTTTTGATACTATGACAAGGATCAGAAATGCGGGGGCAATTTTCCTTGGTGAGTTTTCATCAGAGCCTCTGGGGGATTATTTTGCAGGTCCCAACCACATCTTACCTACCAATGGAACCGCCAAGTTCTTTTCTCCCGTTAATGTGGACGATTTTATAAAGAAGACCAGCATTATCTCTTATTCAAGAGAAGCTCTTGAAAAGGTACACAAACAGGTTGAGTTGTTTGCAAGAAGCGAAGGACTTACCGCACACGAAAACAGTATTAAAGTTAGATTTGAATAAAGAGGAAAATCATGACATACACAACTACTGTAAAACGTAAAACCAAAGAAACAGACATTACTTTAATCCTTAACATTGACGGAACCGGAAAAAATAAAATCGATACCGGCATCGGATTCTTTGATCACATGCTTGAAGGCTTTTCAAAACATGGTTTCTTTGATCTTGATGTTAAGATCAAGGGTGATCTACAGGTTGACGGTCATCACACCGTTGAAGACTGTGGTATTGTGCTTGGTAACGCAATTAAGGATGCTGTAGGAGATAAGGCAGGCATGAAACGTTACGGATATTTCGTCCTTCCCATGGATGAAGTCCTTGTATTATGCGCCGTAGATCTTTGCGGTAGACCGTATCTTAACTTTGATTACGAATTTAAGGCCCCCATGATCGGAGATCTTGATACAGAGCTTATCCATGAGTTTTTCTATGCTGTTAGCTATAGCGCCGGAATGAACCTACACATCAAGGTTTTAGACGGCGGAAACGCTCACCATGTTGCAGAAGCAATGTTCAAGGCTTTTGCAAAAGCTCTTGATATGGCTACAAGCAAGGAGCCCAGACTTGAGGGAGTAATGAGTACAAAGGGTACTATTTAGAACAACTTCCTTAAGAAGTGCTCATACCTTAGATTACTTGAAAAAAAACGTTTTTCCATTTATACTAGAATAACCTTAACAAATAGGGAGTTACCCCATGTTTATTAAAAAATTTGTGCCATGCATCTATTTATACCAGACCCATGCAGTAAGAGGCCTTGAGGATACCCAGGTAGTAGAAACGGACCCTTTACGTCTCGTGCATAAATACATGGAGAATAATGCGGATGAGATCATCGTGTTTGATATGTCTGAGACTGATGAAGAACATGAAATCGCCATCGATATTCTCAAAGAGATTGCAAAAGAGTCTGAGGTTGATGTAATTGGCGGCGGTAACATTAAGCGCATGGAAGATGTTAAGAAGATACTGTATGCGGGATGTGCTAAAGCAATCCTTGATTACAGCCTTCAGTCTAACATCGATATAACTGAAGAGGTTTCATTAAAGTTTGGCAAAGAAAAAATCCTTGCCCGTTTTGATGATCCAACGGTTATATCCGACAATGCAGAGGTTGTTGATAAGTATGTTTCATCACTTATCCTTATGAACCCTCATGCAATACGTGAGACCATGGCAGTTACTCAGCTTCCTTTCATGGTGCAGATAAACAACATTGCCCTTAATAAACTCCTTGAGATCTTTGCATATCCGTCGGTTAATGGTGTTACAGGTAATACCATAAATGACAATGTTAACGAGATCCAGAATTTAAAGAATCTTTGCATTGAGAATGATATTCCCATTGTGTCTCTTAAATCAGCATTTACATGGGAAAGCTTTAAATTGGGCCCTGACGGATTAGTGCCTGTTGTAGTTCAGGATTACCGTACGGATGAAGTGCTCATGGTGGCTTACATGAATAAAGAAGCCTTCGAGAATACACTTCTTACCGGTAAGATGACTTATTACAGCAGAAGCCGCAATGAACTTTGGCTCAAGGGCGAGACCAGCGGACACTACCAGTATGTAAAGAGTCTTACAGCAGATTGTGACATGGATACCATCCTTGCAAAGGTTTCACAGGTTGGTGTAGCCTGTCATACGGGAGCTAAGAGTTGTTTCTTTAACGAGATCACTAAGAAGGATTATCAGGAACCCGATAACCCGCTTATGGTCTTCGAGGAAGTTATGGATGTTATCAAAGATCGCAAGATTCATCCAAAGGAAGGCTCTTATACCAACTACTTATTTGATAAGGGAATCGACAAAATATTAAAGAAACTTGGAGAAGAAGCAACAGAGATTGTAATTGCAGCCAAGAATCCCAATGCCAACGAAGTTAAGTACGAGATCAGTGATTTCCTTTATCATATGATGGTTCTTATGGTTGAAAAGGGTGTAAGCTGGGAAGATATTACGACCGAACTTGCAAACAGATAGGAAATGGAAAAGAAAAAGAGCAAAAAAGGATTAAGAGTTTTATTTATCATATGTGCTCTTATCATGATCCCGGTAGTGATCTTTTTAGTCTATACCGGTTTCTATTATCATGCCACTCCCAAAGCTTTAGCAGCTTTGGAGTCTGATGATTCTGTTAGTGTTATACAAGTAGATAAGGATTATCTTTTTGATGGACCCGGTGAAGAAGACCTCATGATCTTTTATCCCGGTGCGAAGGTGGAAGTTGAAAGTTACGCCCCTTTCCTCAAAAAGATTGCTGAAAGAGGAATGGATGTTTACATTGTAGATATGCCATTCCATCTTGCGTTTCTTGGAATTAATTTCGCTGATGATGTAATTTCAAACTATTCTTATGAGAATTATTATATGGCAGGGCACTCACTCGGTGGCGCTGCCTGTTCGATTTATACCGCTTCTCACAGCGATATAATTGATGGATTGGCTCTTTGTGCTTCATTTTCTACAAAAAAGATTGATGAATCCGTAAAAACCCTGATCATTTACGGATCTGAAGATGATGTTTTAAACAAAGATACATTCAACAAGAATCTGCCGAATATTCCCAGAGGTTCTGAGAAATATATCCTTCATGGTGGAAACCATGCTTACTTTGGCGATTACGGTTTTCAAAGAGGTGACGGTATTGCTACGATCACAGAAGAGGAGCAGCAAGATTTGGCGGCTGATAAGATAATAGAGTTTTTCTTAGAAGATTGAAAATATAGGAATAGGTTTTAATGAAAGAATTTTGGAATACAAAACTTGCTCTTTCGGATGATATCCTGATGAAGATTGAAAAGCCGGAGAGATATATCGGACATGAAGTTAATTCAGTAGTTAAAGACGCGGATAAAGTTCGCGTCCGTTTTTGCATGTGCTTTCCGGATGTTTATGAGATAGGAATGTCACATCTCGGAATCCAGATCCTCTATGACATGTTCAATAAATTTGAGGATTGCTGGTGTGAACGAGTTTATGCTCCCTGGGTCGACCTTGACAAGATCATGAGAGAACAGAATATCCCTCTCTTTGCCCTCGAATCTCAGGAGCCGGTTAAAAATATGGATTTTCTTGGTATAACCATTCAGTACGAAATGTGTTATACCAATATTTTACAGGTCCTTGACCTTGCTCAGATCCCTCTTTTATCTAAGGACAGAGGTGAGGATTGTCCCATTGTCATCGGAGGCGGTCCCTGTACCTATAATCCGGAACCCATCGCTGATTTCTTTGATATGTTCTATATCGGTGAGGGCGAAACAAGATACAGAGAACTTCTGGATCTGTATGAAAAGTGCAAGGATGAAGGTTTAAGCAGAGCAGAATTCCTTCATAAAGCCGGTACTATTCCCGGCATGTATGTACCTTCGTTATACGATGTAACTTATAACGAGGATGGAACTATCAAAGCTTTTACTCCAAAGTACGATGATGTTCCCAAAGAGATCATGAAGGAAGTAGTTAAGGATCTTTCAGATACTTATTATCCCATGAAGCCTGTTGTACCTTATATCAAATGTACGCAGGATCGTATTGTACTTGAGATCATGAGAGGCTGTATCAGAGGATGTCGTTTCTGTCAGGCAGGCGAATTATACAGACCTGTCAGAGAACGTGACGTGGAAGTCCTTAAGAGATACGCTGTTGAGATGATGAAGAACACAGGACACGAGGAGATTTCCTTAAGTTCACTTTCATCCAGCGACTATTCAAAACTTCCCGAACTCCTTGATTTCTTACTGGAAGAATGTTCAAAGAGACATGTAAATATAACCCTTCCTTCCCTTAGAATAGATGCCTTTTCTTTGGACGTAATGAGCAAGGTTCAGGATGTAAAAAAGACAAGCCTTACTTTTGCTCCGGAAGCAGGAACTCAGAGGCTTCGTAATGTCATCAACAAAGGACTTACTCAGGAAGATATAATTAACGGTTCCACAGAGGCTTTTTTAGGCGGTTGGAACAAGGTTAAGCTTTATTTTATGCTTGGACATCCTTTTGAGACTGAAGAGGATATCAGAGGCATTGCAGAGCTTTCCAATGAAATCGCCGCTACCTTCTTTGATGTGGTACCTAAGGAAAAGCGTGTAAACGGAAAGATACAGATAACCGTCAGCACTTCCTTCTTTGTGCCTAAGCCTTTTACTGCTTTCCAGTGGGCACCTCAGTGTACAAAAGAAGATTTTATTTCAAAAGCATATTTCTGCAGAACAGCTATTACAGAACAGCTCAATCAGAAATCCATCAAATACAATTGGCACGATGCCGATCTAAGCGTACTTGAAGGAGTCTTAGCTAGAGGTGACAGAAGAGTAGCTGCAGCAATCCTTTCTGTTTATAAAAAGGGTAGCTTCTTTGAAAGCTGGACTGAATATTACGATCATAACCGTTGGCTCGAAAGTTTTGAGGAATGCGGAATCGATCCCTGGTTCTACACTTCAAGAACAAGAAATGATGATGAGATATTCCCATGGGATTTCTTGTCATGCGGTGTCAATAAAGCCTTTCTTTTAAGAGAATGGCACAGAGCTCAAAAAGGAGAAGTAACACCCAACTGTTCACAGCAGTGTTCGGGATGTGGCGGAGCTCAATTTGGAGTAGGAATTTGCTTTGCAGGCAAATAAGGATTAATTATGTCAGAAACTAATAATAACAATAACAAACCTGTATATTACGATTATCGCGTAAGGTTTTCTAAGCACGGTGCACTTAGGTATATCGGGCATTTGGATGTTATGCGTTTTTTTCAGAAGGTTTTGAGACGTGCAGAAGTTGATGTAGCTTACACCAACGGTTACTCGCCTCATCAGATAACAACCTTTGCCCAACCTCTTTCGGTTGGCGTTGAATCCGACGGAGAATACATGGATATTCGTATGAATTCTGAGATTGGCTGTGAAGAATTAAAGAACAGGATAAATAATGCATCTGTTCCGGAGATTCAGGCTCTTTCTGTTAAGCGTCTTCCTGAAAAGAGCGGAAATGCTATGGCAAGCGTAGCAGCTGCCGAGTATAAGATTGCTTTTAAAGAGGGACGTGAGCCGGAATGTTTAAAAGATGTTCTGGTTGACAGCAGTAAAGTAGAAGATGCTATAAAAACTTTTCTCTCACAGGATTCAATAATCCTTGTTAAGGTTGGAAAAGCCGGGCCCAGAGAAGTTGATATCAAAGAGAGGATATTTGAATTCTCATGGGATGAAGAAGATGCATGTTTCCATGCAATCTTGGATGCATCCAGTGGTTATAACATAAAAGCATCCGCATTGATGGAACTTTTCACCGGATTCTTAAAGGGAGAACTTAAAGAGAACTCCTTAATGATCTATAGAAAAGATACATATACCAGGGATGAGAATGATAACTTAATCTCTATGGATGAAGTGGGGACAATTGTTTGAGCCGTAATATAGAAGTTCGTCACGAAGTGACAGAGGCAAATCAACTTCATACTGCTGTTCAAAGCCTTGGGGGAAGACTTATAATTCTGGACTATTCCGATAGTTTCGGACTGTTTCTTATTGATGAAAACCGCCTTATGTCTGTTTTTGCAATGCCTAAAGAGACTAAGGCGGGGGAGATCATTCTTTCAAGAGTATCCGCAGTTAAAAAGGATATAGGAGCTGCTTTTGTTAAGCTTTCGCAAGATACGGAAGCTTTCTTAAAGTTATCCAATGTTCCTGATAATGTGCTTCCTTTAAAGCAGGGAGATCTTGTACCCGTTAAGATCATTTCAGATGAACAAAAGGGCAAAAGAATTTCCGTATCAGCCAAAGTGAATTACAAAAAGTTAACCGATGGTTGGAAATATAAATCAGCATTTAATGTTCTTTATAAGCCTGATAACAGTCTGATCTCTTTTATAAGAGCAAAGTACCTGGCGGGTGATTTTGTTAAGATCATTACCGATAATGACGAGATTTTCGCTTCTTTATCAGAGTATAAAGACGTTCCCGTAGAGCTGTATAAAGATGAAAAATTAGGCTTACAGGAGCTTTTTTCATTAAAAACAAAACTTGAAAAAGCCGTTTCTCCAAAAGTCTTTCTTAAAAGCGGAGGATATCTGATAATAAATCATACGGAAGCATTGACTGTTATTGATGTAAACTCAGGTAAGAACACTCCTTCCAAGAAGGCGGATGCATCGGATATAGTTTATAAGCTTAATGAAGAAGCCGCTGAAGAGATAGCAATGCAGCTTAAACTTCGAAATATCAGCGGTATGATCCTTATTGACTTTATTAATATGGACTCTGAAGAGGATAAAGAAACTTTGATCAAAGCCATGGAAGAGTTCGTAAGTAAAGATAAAGTAATCGTAAAAGTAATTGACATTACTCCTCTCGGTATAATGGAGCTTACAAGGCAGAAGACCGAAAAGCCTCTTTCCGAGATAGTATCATTACTTAACTAGATCAGTCACAAAATGGAGAAATGAACAATGAAAATGTTGTGGAGACTAAGCAGAGAAGCAATCAGATATAAGGCATATTATGTGTTTGCCATATTATCGACTCTTTTGCTTACCGTTGTTAATCTTACTGCACCTAAGGTTCTTGCAAGAATGACAGGTATCGTTGAAGGCGGTGTTGAACAGGAAGATTTAAAGACAATAGGGGTACTGACAGGTATCCTTCTTGGGTTATATCTATTCAGAGTATTATTCAGATTCTTAAGTAATTTCCTTGCTCATAAAGCTGCATGGTACCTTGTGGGTGATATGCGTACTAAGGTTTATGACAAGCTTGAGCATATGCATCTTGGATATTTCCATGACAAACAGACCGGTGACCTTATGAGCCGTGTGGTTAACGACACAAGGGATTTTGAGCTTTTATATGCTCATATGATCCCCGAAACAATAACCAATGTCGTTACTTTCGTAGGCGTGTTAATTGTTTTGCTTACAATAAACCCTAAGCTTGCACTTATTACTTGTGCACCTTTACCTTTGATCCTTTTATCCGGATTTATTTTTTCTAAAAAGATCCGTCCTTTCTTTAAGATATCCCAGAAAAAGATGGGTGAACTTAACGGAAAACTCCAGGATAATCTTTCCGGAATACAGGAAATTCAGTCATTTGGACGTGAAGAATATGAATCTGAGAGAATTAATGAGCAGAATTTCGATCATGTAAACGCCCAGCTTCATGCTCTCAAGATCAGCGCCATATTTCATCCCAGTGTTGAGTTTTTGTCCGGTATAGGAACACTTTTGATCGTATCCTTTGGCGGATATCTTGCTTATTTAAACAAGCTTCATATCGAAGAGATCGTTGCATTCCTTTTGTATTTGGGATTGTTTTATAACCCAATAGCAGGTATAGCGAACCTTCTTGAGAATATGCAACAGGCTATGGCCGGTGCTGAACGTGTTATGGCAATTCTTGATACTCCCTGTGAGATTCAGGATGCAGAAGATGCTAAACCACTTGAAAATGTTAAGGGTGAGATTAGCTTTGATCATGTGAGCTTTTCTTATGAGAATGATATTCCTGTATTAAAAGATGTTTCATTTAAGTGTGAACCCGGAAAAATGTTGGCTCTTGTCGGTCCCACCGGAGTTGGTAAGACTACTTTAACTCAATTAATTTCAAGGTTTTATGAGCCCACAGAAGGTCATATTCTTGTTGATGGTCAGGATATTTCAAAAGTAACTCTTGAGAGCCTTAGAAAAAATATTTCACCTGTACTTCAAGATACATTCTTGTTTAACGGAAGCATTGCCGAGAACATAGGTTATGCAGTTCCCGAAGCAACTTTGGATGAGATCATGGAGGCTGCAAAAGCGGCAAATATTCATGATACTATAATGGAGATGCCTCAGCAGTATGATACTCAGGTTGGTGAACGTGGACTTAGGCTATCAGGTGGTCAAAAACAACGTGTAGCTATCGCCAGAGCGATACTTCGTCATTCGCCTATAATCATTCTAGATGAAGCAACCGCGTCTGTTGATGTTGAAACGGAGCAGCAGATTCAAAAAGCTATTAACAATATTGCCGGTAACCATACAATTGTTGCCATTGCCCACAGACTGTCAACCATTCGTAACGCTGATAAGATCCTTGTTATCGAAGAAGGACGTATCGCTGAAGAAGGTACCCACGAAGAACTTGTAGCTCTTGGAGGAAGCTATGCAAGAATGAACAAGATCCAGGAAAATCGTGGATGATAGACATACTTGTCTATAACACTTAAAAGCCGCTAAATATGCGGCTTTTATATAATTCTCACTTTATGTCGTGTTGTTTTTCCGCGAAAACATGTACGATTTAGAAAAATGATTCAGGAGGCATTTTATGGATCAGAAAAAAATCGGATCATTCCTTAAACAATTAAGAAACGAAAAAGGAATGACTCAAGAACAGCTTGCAGAGCATTTTAATGTTAGCGGAAGAACTGTATCAAGATGGGAGACCGGAAGCAACATGCCGGATATTTCCATTGTTACCGATATCGCAGATTTCTTCGAGATTGATGTGCGCGAGCTGATCGACGGAGAAAGGAAAAACGATATGAATGAGGAGATCAAAGAAGTAGCTGAGAAAATGGCGGATTATGCCGGTTCTGAAAAGGGAAGGCTTTTTAAATGGGTCAGAGTAATTAGTTTTATAGGTACAGGTCTTTTAACCGCCGCCCTAGTATTCCAATGTATTCACTATGAACCAAGCATTTTTTCATTTTTGGCAGTATTATTTTCATTTATAGCTCTTATTGCAATGGCTATTACAACACTTTATGCAAACGGTGTACTTAGAAAACTGACAAAGAAAAAGACACTTACTATAGTTATAGGAGCATTTGTTATCGCTCTTGTAGCCGTTGCAGTGAAATTTATTGTATCCACCATGTTGATCATCGGAATTGCGGCATTAGAGATGCTTCAGCCTGCAGATAAATCGTCTGAAAAGCAAGAATATGATAAACAATACTTACTTGATGAATACAGCGGTGAATTAAACAGCTTATTTATGACATTCCCGGATTCACTGGAAAATGCTATAAGTTCTAAATACGATTTTTATCTTAAGACAGGGCTGTTTGACACCGATGGTTATGTGATTCTTAAGGTTGAATATAACGATGCGGATTTTGAAAATGAGGTTGAAAGACTTTCAAATATAACTTGCAGAATTTGTTTCCAGGATCAGGAATTCATCAGTAATGTAATGTACGACGAGGAAATGTATAATTATCCTGCATATATTGCAAATGACGGATTCGATGATGCATATGAATATGCACTTATAGATGCCAATGATAATGAGATCATATATGTTGCCATCAGTTATCCAAATGTCATTGATCTTGTTAAGCTAAATAATTACACAAAAAAGAATCCATTGGCATATGAAATAAACGGACCTGCATTAAATCAATTCACAATTTATTCCCATCAATTTGAAGGAAATGATTGGTGGGACGGAGCAAGCCTAGACGAACAACTTTGAAAACCGGGGACGGAGTTAAGGGAACATTTTCATCACATTTTCATACATCTTGTTATTAATATGAAAATGTCCCCTTAACTCCGTCCCCTATGTGGTCCTAGATTTCTTTCCTCCAATTACGGGTCTGGTTAGAGACGGATTCGAAGGCTTTAGCGTATATATTCGTGGTATTTAGGCTTGAATGGCCCATTCGCTGCTGAAGCGCCAAAATATCACGCTCAACACGATAGAATTCCATGGCAAAGCTGGAACGTAGCTTGTGAGGGCTGATAGTTCCGGCTTTTTCAGGAAGGGCTGCATCAACATACTTTGGAACTATTTCCTGAATCTGTCTTATAGCAAGCCTGCGTCCCTGCAATGTAACGAAGAGTGGCTCCTTGGGACCGCAGGAGAGTGGTGTCACAATTTGTTTTTCTTCAAGATAATCCCTAATATATTCACAGGATTCATCGGAAAAATAGATCTTGCTTTGTTTTCCACCTTTTCGGGTAACAACAACTGAACATTCATTTAAATCAAGATCACCATTGTCTATACCGTTTAATTCGGATACACGAAGACCTGTATCAAGGAATAAAAAGATCATTGCAAGGTCACGTTTTTCATAATGTTTATGCCAAACCTGCTGACGATCCGTGAGACCGGTTCCGTATCTGATACAATTCAGTAATTTGTCCTGTTCTTCGCTTGTTAAATAAATAACATAGTCCTTATTTGGAATTTTTATCCTTTGAGCACCTGATACCGGATTATAATCGATTGCTCTTAATGTATCAGTTAAATACTTGTAGAATGATGATATAGCGGATCTGGCTCTGGCTGTAGCTCGAATTTGATGTTCATCGGAATAAAGCTCAATATATTTATCAATATCAGATACAGTGATCATGCCGAAATCTGAGGGTTTAATTGAGCGTTTTTTCCCTTCAAATTGGCAAAAATCTCTGTGATTTTGGATCATCCAATCGATGAAATAATTTATATCGCGAGCGTAGCCAATTCTGGTACTGAGAGCACGCTCATTTTTACGCCCGATAAAGAAGTCCTGACAGAATTCAGGCATTTCATCAACCAATTCAATTAATACACGCGAATCACGTTTTTTCTCAAGCATAATTACCTCAGATAAATTTAAACATAAATTATTGAATACATATTGAATGAAAAGTGTACATAGGGGCCTTGATAAAAAGTCAAAAAAGACGTAAAAACCCTAAAAACCACTATATATTCATATTATATCATATTTTCCCCATAATGTACACGCAAAACAGATATTTCGCGCATACTTTTATTTAGGAAATAAATGCCCTCTTTGGGCACTTACATTAATTCCTTTGAATCTAATATGATCGTAAATGGTCCATCATTTAATAATGATACCTTCATATCTGCACCAAATGAACCGGTCTGAACATTGGGAACAGATTTTTTACATTCAGAAATTATATATTCATACATTTCATTTGCAAAATCAGGAGCGCCTGCATCGGTAAAACCGGGACGATTTCCATGCTTACAGTCAGCATAAAGGGTAAATTGGCTGATAAGAAGTAATGATCCATCAACAGTTTTGAGATCCAGATTGGTCTTACCGTTTTCGTCTTCAAATATTCTTAGGCCTATGAGCTTCTTGATCATTTTATTAGCGATCTCTTTTGTATCGTCATGGGTAATTCCGATGAGGACAAGAAAACCTTTGTCTATCTGACCGATTATTTGATTATCTACCGTTACACTTGCACTTGTAACTCGCTGTATAACAAATTTCATTTATATGGGACCCGCTTTACAAAAAAATATACCTTAATTCTATGATTCTTTGTCTTTATTCTTCCTTTCCTTACGTTTCTTGATCCTATCTCGAATTGAAGAAACAAAAGGAATTCTTAATGGCTTGTCCTTTGTATGTGTAAAAGGTTTTCTGGAATCGGGAATAAACTCTTCTATTTCACCATTGTCATCTATACGATATAGATTAACATAGTCCGAAGTGTGCCTTGGCAAATCTTTTTTACGAAGTCTTTTTCTTGCCCAGGTCTTTAAACCTGCGTAGATAACCGCAAAAATAGGTACACCGATGATCATTCCGGGTACTCCAAAGAATCCACCAAATATAGTGATGGCAAAAATAACCCAGAAGCCTTCAAGACCGGTTGAATCTCCAATGATCTTGGGACCGATTATGTTTCCGTCAACCTGCTGCAATACAAGGATAAATATAGCAAGGAACAAAGCATTTAACGGATGCATGGGATCTACAACAAATACAAGTAAAATACTTGGAATTGCTCCAATAAAAGGTCCGAAATAAGGAATAATATTGGTTACACCCACAAACAAACTTACCAGACCTGCATAGGGGGTCTGTAATATAGTAGTACCGATAAAGCAAAGGATACCAATGATAAATGAATCGACTACTTTTCCACCAAGAAAGCCAATAAACGTTTTGTGTGTATATCTGAAGGCATAAATAATGCTGTTTGCAGCTTTACGGCTAAATATAACATAAGCAAATTTCTTGCTTCTTCCGGCAAACTTCTCTTTTCCGCCAAGCAGATAGATAGAAATGATCAATCCAATGATGAAATTCCATATACCACCGATAAACTTACCCAGTCCGCCGATAACCGATCCCATAATGCTTATGATCTGGTTGAAATCCACAGAACCGTTTTCATTTATGTATGGCACAAACTGTGAAATAAATGAAAACGAAAGAATATCTCCATTTACCCATTCTTCAATATTCTCAGAAGAAACACCAACCCATTTGATAATGTTTTCTTTAAGAGTCGGGTTATTCTCAAGTGTCTGGTTAGCCCAAAGCTGTATATTGGAAACATATACATCTAAATTTGATATAATGTTCCTAACCGAAGGAACAATCTGGCTCACCATCAAATATATGATCCAGAAAATGATTGCAAGAGCAAAGATCATGGTAAGAAGGATGCTAATACCACGTATCAGCTTATCCCTCTTCTCACACTTCTTAAACTTAGATTTATCAAATAGCGGAGTCAGTAATTTAAACTCTATAAAGTTTAAAATAGGTGTAAGAAGGTATGCGATGATCATACCCATATACACAGGCATAAGAACCTTGTTTAATGACTTTAAAAAAGTCCAGATAACCTTAAAATTATTTAGTATAAGATATACAGCAATACACGCTATAATAGTTAAAAAGCCTGTCAGACCCCAAAGAAAATACTTATTGCGCATGTATTTCTTCTCGGATCTGTAGTCTCTGTATTGTTTCTTTTCAGTTGAATTTTCCTGAATCTCTGATGAATTAAGTTCGGTAGAATTTTGTTCCATAAAAACATCTTCTCCTAATCTGAATATATATTAATTTTACTTAAATCAGCCCATATTTACAAGTTTATAATGCATATTTGTATAAAGACTTTGAAGTAAGTGCTGACGAAAATTATGTAATTCAGATTAACCGATGTCTAACGTATAATTAATGCACTTCTCCGTAATAAGGTATATAAAGAATAAGACCTCCGGGAATTGCAGATTCATAATCTATATGATTGATCTCCATGATCTCTTTTTTTAGGGCTTCTACACTCGAAAAATACTGTGCGTCAAAATTGTCAGCTGCAATATCATCAAGAGACTGGTCAAATCTCATCATCTCAGTTTTATAATACTTGCATTTACTGTTTTTATCATATTCAGCTGCAGATGAGGACATAACCTTAAAGAATAAAGATAAAACTATAACTGCAAGAACAAGTCCGATAAAACTGAAGGTTACTCTTCTTCTGATATAATACGCCTCTCTTCTGCTCTTAAAACGTTCGTATTCTCTTTCGGACATCTCTGTTATTTTTTTATTTGCTCTGTATGCGCTCATCATATTCTTTACCTCATTGTGAATATATGTTCGAGAACGTTTGTTTGTGATTGCATTATATCGAACAAGTTTTCGCATGTCAATAGATTTTAGATAAAAAATCGAACAAAATTTCGCGAAAATATGTTTGCTTTTCGAATAAAGTATGTTATACTTGCTTTAGTTAATCGAACGGAGGTTCATACTATGGCAAATTCGAACAAGATTTCACAGAAGCAACAGGAAATACTTGATTATATGAAAGAAGTTATATTACGCCGCGGTTTTCCGCCCACAGTGCGTGAAATATGTGAAACGGTAAACCTTAAATCCACTTCATCCGTTCATTCTCATCTTGAGACCCTTGAGAAACGCGGATATATTAAAAGAGACCCTTCAAAGCCGCGTGCTATTGAAATATGTGATGATTCATTTCAGATGATCCGTACAGAGATGGCTTCACTACCCGTTTACGGAAATGTTGCTGCCGGACAGCCTATTTTTGCCAGTGACAACGTATTGGATTATTTTCCCATCCCTACTTCCGAGCTTCCTGCCGGAGAATCCTTTATCCTTAATGTAAAAGGGGATTCAATGATAAATGCAGGTATCTTCAGTGGTGATAAGATCCTTGTTAATAAGTGTGAAACCGCTAAAAACGGCGATATGGTGGTTGCTTTGATAGACGATTCTGCTACCGTTAAGACGTTCTATAAAGAGGAAGATCACATCAGACTTCAGCCGGAAAATGACAATATGGATCCCATTATCGTTCCTGATTGTCAGATCCTTGGTAAGGTATTTGGTGTATATCGCTTCTTCCACTAAGCTCTTACAACTGATGGATCTACAATATTTTAATAATGATAAAGCCCCATGACATTAGGATCAAATGATCTTTTGCCATGGGGCTTTTATAAAAAATCTAAATATCTATGTTGATATTTTCTCGAAACCTAATAAAAATTAAAGGTTTGAGGTCTCGATAGTCTTTCCATCTCTCCAGATTCTCTCAAGATCGTAAAGACTTCTGTTTTCCTTATCAAATATATGAACGATGATATCGCCGAAATCAATAAGGATCCAGTTGCCATTGTCATATCCTTCAATATGATTCTCCGGATATCCGCTTCTTCCAAGCTTTTCGGTTACATTGTCGCAAAGAGCCTGAACCTGATTCTTGTTATTTCCGCCGGCAATGATAAAAAGATCGGCAATAACGCTGACTTCGCTGATATCAAGTACTCTGATCTCTTCTGCTTTTTTATCTTCAAGTGCATCGATGGCAAGCTTTGCCATTGCTTTTACTTTATCTTCCATTTAGAACTCCCTTCAATTACTTGTTGTAAAATTCATATGTCTTCCTGGTCATGGGATCAACTGCCTTTGTACCCTCGCCAAGATACTCAAGCGTATCCTTAAGAACCTGTTTAATGGCCGCATCAATATCTGTAAATGCAAGTTTTCTTACAAGATTGATATGGGGAAGCGGCTTTCTGTTAGGCTCAATATAATCAGCTATAAATATGATCTTTTCAAGAAGCGTCATATCCGGTCTTCCGGTAGTATGCCATTCTATGGCATTAAGGATATCTTTATCCTCTATCTCATATTCATGCTCCGCCAGATAAGCTCCAAGCTTAGCGTGTAATAAACCGGGATTGATCCTTTCAACATCACTGATAGGAAGCCCGTATTTTTCGCATAAAGCTATTTTTTTATCGTCATCGATACCTTTGGCGCAGTCATGTAAAAGTCCGGCAGTAGAGGCTTTAGTAACATCCTCGCCTAGAACCATAGCCATTGCTGCAGCGGTATATTGAACACCTTTTGTATGTTCAAAACGTTTATAATCAAGTTCTTTTTCCAAAGCCTTGGATATTTTCCTGATCTCCATCACATTACACCCTTATAAAGAATGATCTAATTAATTATCTGGGAAGAATAATCTTCTGATTCTCCTTAAAAGGTTTGTAAAGGACGATCTTTTTGCCGATGACCTGTACTACTGTAGAATGGGTTCTGTCTGCAATAACCTGCGCGATCTCTCTTGCATCATCATCACAGTTCTTAAGAACATTAAGCTTAATAAGCTCGTTGTTGTTAAAGCACTCACCTACAGCCTCTGTGATCTCGGGAGTAACACTTCCTTTACCAATCTGGAATACAGGATTAAGGTTACTTGCAAGGCTCTTTAAATATGCTCTCTGTTTGCTGGTAAGTTCAACCATTATTAATACCTCTTATATAAAACAAAATAATTATTTATAGTAATCAAATGAGTGACCGTACATTCTTACGGTATCTCCGTCGGTTATTCCAAGAGCTTCAAGCTGTTCAAGCATACCCTGATCCTTTAAGAAGTTCTGGAAGAAAGCAAATCCCTTTTCCGATTCAAGGTTGGTATAACCAAGCATTTTTTCGATGCGGGGACCTTCAATAACATATTCATCGGTCTCATCATCGTAGTATACGGTATAAGGCTCATCGGAAATCGCAAGAGCTACCTCAGGATCGTATTCCTGCTCAAATACTGTAGGTTCTCCACCGATAGTTTCAAGCTTTTCTGAAATAGCAAAAAGCAATTCCTTAATGCCCTGACCGGTTACAGCAGAAATTGCGTAAACAGGAATACCCTGCTTTTCTTCAAATTCCTTCCTGATACGAGCTACAGGATCTTCGCCGTCAGCATATATAGCATCAATTTTATTACAAACAATGATCTGAGGTCTGGCTGCGATCTCAGCATTATATTTCTCAAGTTCAAGATTTATCGCTTTGATATCTTCTATAGGGTCTCTTCCCTCAGTTCCGGCAGCATCTACGATATGAACAAGAAGTCTTGTTCTCTCGATGTGCCTTAAGAACTCGTGACCAAGTCCGACACCTTCGGATGCACCTTCAATAAGTCCGGGAATATCTGCGATAACGAATCCCTTTCCGTCTTCCATATCCACAACACCAAGGTTCGGATTAAGGGTGGTGAAATGATAATTTGCAATCTTGGGTTTAGCATTGGTTACGCGTGAAAGAAAAGTTGATTTACCTACATTGGGGAATCCAACAAGTCCTACATCAGCTATAACCTTAAGCTCAAGTAAAACCTCAAGTTCTTTAGCTTCCTGTCCGGGCTGTGCATACTTGGGAGCCTGCATGGTAGGAGTTGCATAGTGCTGATTACCCTTTCCTCCGCGGCCGCCCTTTAAGATAGTATATTCCTCGGTATCGCCGGACATATCAACGATAACCTTACCGGACTCGGCTTCTTTGACAACGGTTCCTCTGGGAACCTTAAGGATGATATCTTCTCCGTCTTTACCGCGGCAATTCTTCTTACCGCCTTCTTCGCCGTTCTGAGCCTTATATTTTCTAACATGACGGAAATTAACAAGAGTATTCATACCCTCGTCTACTTTTAAGATAACATCTCCGCCGTGTCCGCCGTCTCCGCCGTCAGGACCGCCGTTGGTTACATATTTTTCGCGTCTGAAGGATACGTGTCCATCGCCGCCTTTACCGCTTATGATAATAATTTTAGCTCTGTCAGCAAACATGATAACTCCTTATTATTTAGGAAAAAAACGGCTCCAAACAAAAGAATGTTTGGAGCCAGATAATAATTACTGTTCTACGGGATAAACAGAAGCCTGCTTCTTGTCTCTGCCCTTTCTCTCGAAACGAAGTACTCCGTCTGTTAAAGCAAACAAAGTATCATCTCCGCCGATTCCAACATTCACACCGGGGTGAATCTTAGTTCCGCGCTGTCTGTAGAGAATGTTTCCGGCTTTAACGAACTGTCCGTCTGCACGCTTAGCACCAAGTCTCTTTGACTCGGAGTCTCTACCGTTCTTGGTGGAACCTACACCCTTTTTATGAGCGAAAAACTGAAGGCTTAAATTCAGCATTATCTTATACCTCCTTAAAGTTTACTGTTAAGTTCTTACTGTACTGTTTACTATATTCCTGAAGAGATAAAACATATGAATCCAAAAGAATCTTGGATGATTCCTTAAGCTGTGAATCTATCACACATCTAAGAAATCCGGTCTCTTCATTCTCAGTTACAGTAAGCTGTTCGCCTGCGATCTCTGTCAGACCGTTAACAGTATTAGCCGTTAACGCCGATATAGCCGCACATAAGATATCGGGCTGTTGTTTTCCGAATCTTTTTTTGGCGAATCCGGCATGTCCAAAACAGGTAAAACCCTTGTAATTTCCATGCTCGTCTTTTTCAAAAGTGACTGTGGTCATGATTAAGCCTCGATCTTGTCGATCTTAACTTCTGTGTAAGGCTGTCTGTGACCGTTCTTCTTGTGGTAGCCGGACTTTCTCTTGTATCTGTAAACAATAACCTTCTTACCACGTCCCTGCTCAGTTACAGTAGCAGAAACCTTAGCCTTGGCTGCGTCAGATCCGACAACAAGCTTACCGTCACTTACTGCAATAACATCTAAAGAAACAGTGTCACCCTCAGCTGCGTCGATCTTCTCGATCTTAACTAAATCGCCCTCTGAAACCTTATACTGTTTTCCGCCTGTTGCAATAATTGCGTACATAAATAGGCACCTCCTTTTCATGATATGGCCATGAAGTATGCGTTTGGCCTGTTTAAATCGCTAATTACGGTGGTGTCCGAGGACACACTTCTACCTCATTAAGCGGCATACTCAAATATCATAGCAGAGGTGCCAAGTTATGTCAATGAATTTTGTTCAATTTTTATAATTTTATGTAAATCTCAGGATCAGTGCTGCTTAAATGCTTCGAAATCCTCAACATACTGAGTAATAAGCTTTACGCAACCGTCAACGCCAAGTTTGCTGGAGTTGATGCAGAGGTCATAGCTGTCACTTCTGCCCCATTTCTTTGAGGTGTAGTAATTGTAATAGCTCTGACGCTGTTTATCCTTCTTTACCATCATATCATGAGCTTTTTTCTCATCGATATTAAAGCGCTGCATAATATGCTTAACTTTATAATCATCATCACCGAAGATAAAGAGCTTTACAGTATTGGGATTATCATTTAGTGCATAGTCCGCACATCTTCCGACAATAACACAGGGACCTTCTTCAGCGATCTTCTTTATTGCATCAAACTGTGCAAGGAAAACCTTATGGCTAATGGGCATATCTGAATATGAAGCTGAATTATATCCAAATGAATATGTATCCATTACAAGGTTGTAAAGGAAAGAGTTGGTGGGACGCTCGTCGTGATTCTGTAACATTTCCTCGCAAAATCCGCTTTCCTTGGCAGCGCGGGTAAGCAATTCTTTGTCATAAAAAGGAATGCCGAGAGTCTGCGCAAGTCTTTCTCCGATCTCTCTTCCTTCAGAACCAAACTGTCTTCCGATAGTAATTATAGTATTCATAAAGCACCTGCCTTTCCGGAATGATAAAAATCTTCCGCCCTCTTTTATATGATTATAAGATATTTTCACCAAATTTTCAATTTAAAAAGAAAGTTTTTTGTAAAATTACGACAATTAATGATGGATTATGAATATTTAAGTAATAATCACTTGAGTATATTCAAAAGATGGGTGAAATACTCGGGTAAAGGTGCGTCTGTTTCAATAAATTCACCGGTTGTGGGATGAATAAACCCAAGGGTCTTGGCGTGCAAACACTGACCTTCAAGCTTAAAGGGTGATTTGATATTTGAATATACATCATCTCCAAGAAGCGGGTGACCTATGGAAGCCATATGTACTCTGATCTGATGAGTTCTTCCTGTTTCAAGCCGGCACTCAACGTAAGTGTATTTCTCAAAACGCTTCAGAACCTTTACATGTGTTACAGCATTTTTACCCGATTGAACAATTGCCATTTTCTTGCGGTCGTTAGGATTACGTCCGATGGGCTTATCTATGGTCAGTTCGTCTTCTTTGAGGACTCCGTTTACAATCGCGTGATAACAGCGCTTGATTGAATGCTCTTTTAATTGCTCTGCAATAAAATTATGGGCTTTGTCATTTTTACAGATAATAACAGAGCCCGTAGTATTCATATCAATACGGTGTACGATCCCGGGACGCATAACTCCGTTAATTCCGGATAAAGAATCCTTACAATGGAACAAAAGAGCATTAACAAGAGTTCCGCTGTAATGACCTGCTGCAGGATGTACAACCATATTCTTAGGCTTATTAACGACTATTACGTCTTCATCCTCATAAAGGATATCAAGAGGAATATCTTCAGGCTCTATGGACGGTTCCTGAGCTTCAGGCACTTCGAATTCCACCTTATCGCCTTCACTAAGGGAATAGCTGGCTTTAACAGTTTTACCGTTTACAGATACAAGCCCTTCTTTAATAAGCTTAGCAACATATGATCTTGTAAGATTTTCGCACACGGAAGGAATGAACTTATCTATGCGTTCTCCTTCCATGTCCTCTTCTATGATGAAAATCATTTTTCGTCTAAATCTCTATATCTGTTCTGCTTGAACTTAAGGAATTCGAGGTCGTTTTCTTTATAAACAAAAAGGAAAAGAATGAACAATCCGAATACACCTATAACTACGCAACAATCTGCAAAATTAAATACAGGGAAGTGAATAAGTACAAATGAAATAAAATCAACAACATAATCAATCCTGAATCTGTCGATCATATTTCCGATACCGCCGGCTACAACAAGTGCAAAAAAGATATGTGCGGGTAAAAATCTCTTCTTGTTGGGGAGCTTAAAGATAAGGAATACAATGATCCCCATGAATACAAATCCAACAAGAAGGATAAAGATCTTCTGATTCTGAAGCATTCCGAATGCAGATCCTCTATTCTCAACATAGTCAAGTTCAAGGACATCCTTGATAAGAACGTACGCATCGTTCCCTTTAAGCTTATCCACAACTACCATCTTAATGAACTGATCGAGTGCTATAAGAACGGCAACAATTGCCAGATCCATAATGATAGCTATCTTCTTAGAAAAAGTATTGCTTTTTTCCATTTGTTTCTCCATTGGCATATTATAAGCCGTTTTCTTCGTCAAAATTTATTTCTTCGAGAGCTGCCTTGATCTCATCATCACTTACGGTCTCATCAATGACAGCTTTACCGATCTTCTTAAGAAGAACGAATCTGATAACGCCGTTATCCATCTTCTTGTCAGACTTGGTGAGTTCAAGGACCTTGTCATAATCAAGTTTGTCTACTGAAATAGGCAGATTGAAGGGAACAAACATATCCCTAATCTCATAGTATTCATCCTTGGTAAGGAGTTCCTTCTTCCAGGAAATAAATGCTGCACATACGCATCCCAGAGCAACACATTCGCCGTGATAAAGCTCAAAGTTCATAAACTTTTCAATAGCATGACCGATGGTGTGTCCGAAATTAAGGAGAGCTCTCTCGCCCTGTTCTGTAGGATCCTTCTCAACAACAAGTTTTTTAATACTACAACTCTTAACCAGCATTTCTTCAAGAGTTGCGGGATCTTTATCGCAGATCTCATAGAGATTGTCGATGAGCCATGTATAAAAGAACTCATCTTTAATAAGACCATGCTTCATGATCTCGGCAAAGCCGGCAAAATACTGTCTGTTGGGCAATGTATTTAAAGTTGAAAGGTTCATATATACAAGCCTGGGCATCTTAAATGCTCCAACCATGTTCTTATAACCGTCAAAATCAACGCCGGTCTTACCGCCGATAGAACTGTCTGCCTGAGCAAGTAATGTAGTGGGAACCTGAATAAAATCAATTCCGCGAAGATATGTTGCAGCAGCATAACCTGTCATATCTCCCACAACACCACCGCCAAGAGCAACAAGGCAATCTTTTCTGTCGAACTTTTCTTCTATAAGAAATTTATAAATCTCTTTTATATTATCAAGGTTTTTGTTTTCTTCTCCCGCAGGGATAACAAATTTAACAACTTTGCCTGCTTTCTCTGACAATACCTTTAAAAGTTCTTCGCCGTATATGGGATCAACATTTGAATCTGTTACGATGCAAAAGCGTCTTCCTGCAAGATCCAAATTTTCAATTTCGGGAACAAGCTCGTTAAATGAATCGGTAAAAATAATATCATAGCAGGGCTTATTCTTAAGATTAACTGTCATTCTCTGTGACATAAAACTCTCCAAAAAATGAGAACTTCCTATTACGGAAGCTCTCAATAATTTACGTGATTATTTTAATAAAATACAGTATGTTTTGCAACTAAATTAAGCTTCGAAGTCTTTTGAACCCATTCCGATAACTGAATCGGTTGTAGCTCCTGAAATATATACAGCTTCTGGAGTAATAACAAATACGAATTTTGAAATAGATTCAAAGTGAGCTTTAAGTGAATAGCAAACACCGGTAACAAAGTCAATGATACGCTGAGCGAGAGCACTGTTGATACCTTCAAGGTTAAGCACTACACTCCTTCCCTCGAGTAAAGCGTCAGCGATCTGAAGGGCTTCCTCAAAAGTAGTGGGCTTGATAACGCAAACTTCCATATTGTTCATGTTTGATCCTTTCTTTGAACCGTATGAATTCTTACCGGACATCGTAGGCAAAAAGCCTCTTGATTTCTTTTCAGTATCTGAAGATTCAGATGCGGTCTCTACCTTTCTGGAAGACTTAGGCGCATCATCATAATCTTCGTACTCATCATAATCATCATAGTCTTCGTCTTCGTTGTTCATCTTAAAAGCGTTGATAATACTGTCGAACTTTCCCATTTTTTCCTCCAAAAAATATAATTAATTCTAATGTGAAGAATAATCTCTCTCTCCAAAAATACCGGTTCCGACTCTTACATAAGTTGCCCCTTCTGAAACCGCAACTTCATAGTCTCCGGTCATTCCCATGGATAAAACACCCATAGAAATATTATCTTTGTTTTGGCCTTCTATGTCAACACTCAAATGCTTTAAAGCGCTGAAATACTTACGGTTTTCCTCGGGGTTTTCTGTATAAGGCGCAACAGTCATAAGTCCCTTAATGGAAATACCGGGGAGTTTCCCTGCTTCTTTTACAAGATTAACGGTTTCTTCAAGGTTTCCGCCCCATTTGCTCTCTTCACCGGCCACATTTACTTCGATGAGAATATCCTGAACCACTCCGGCTTTAACAGCTTCCTTACTTATCTCTTCAGCAAGTCTCAAAGAATCAACACTGTGGATAAGAAACACCTTACCCACAATGTACTTAACCTTATTTCTCTGAAGATGTCCGATCATGTGCCATCTTACATCGGAAGGCATCTCCGGCATCTTTTCAAGCATTTCCTGGACATGATTCTCACCGAAATCCCTTGCTCCGGCATCGTAAGCTTCTTTAAGATCCGAAAGTGGTTTGTATTTACTTACCGCTATAAGAGTAACTTCTTTTGGATCACGTCCTGCTACTTTAGCTGCATTATTTACTTTTTCCAGTATATTTTTATAATTCTCTGCTATCATGATCTTACTTGCTGATAAACTGATCATCGGTTACAGAATCCGCATCAAGCGCAATGTAATCGTAATATCTGAGACCGTATGCGGTATTTGATTTAACGATGGCATATTCATCATTCTGATAAAGGATAGTGATCTGTTTAAAGTCAGCATAACCTTTGTTTATATTGTAAACTCCGATAAGCGAACCTTTATTCTTAACAACAAAACTTGTTTCGTTATCACCGAAAAGAACATCGCCCACGCTTAAGACGGAATCATCTACGTAATATACTCCCAGATCCTCGTTGTAATAATATACTTCAAGGCTGACGCTGCTCATGGTCTTGGAACCGTCCTCACCGTATACCTGCATAAGAACGGTATAGGTATTGTTTGCATTTTCGGTAACATATTCTTCGTCTATAAGGAAGAATTCTTTCTCGGCAATTGCTGAAACAGGTATCTTAAGACCTGCATCATCCTGAAGTTCAAGCTCTACGTCAAGGAATCTGTCATCAACAAATGTAACTAGTGAATTGGTAAAGGAAAGCTGAATGTAATAATCATTATCGTTATTGATAAGGTCAACTTTTCCCCAGGATTCATACTGATTCTTCAGAAACTTTACTTTGATATAATCTTCCTGAAGAAGTTCTTCTCCAAGAGCTTTGCTTACAGGGATCACGATGGACCAGTCTTCTCCAAGATTTATCTTGTAAACGTGTTCATCAGCTGCACGAAGGGAATTACTAAGGAGCTGAGTTCTCTCATACTTCTTCTCGTCAAATACATCCTTGTTTACCATCTCAGGAAGCAGATCCTCATAACCGTCATACCAGTATGAAACAATACCCGTGTTTCCGGCATAAACATACTTAAGACTGACAGCATTTGCACTTCCCGATGCTGAAGCCATATTATTGAGGAATTTGGTATTTGCAAGCTTTAAAACAGTATTCTTAAGGGAATACTTGAAATTATAGATCTCATCAAACTCTGAAGGGTCATATCCATGAACAAAGTTGATGATATCCGTACGAAATTCAGAGAGTTCATTGTCGGAAAGAGAATTCTCTCCTAAAGACTGAGACTCAATATATTCATTTAAAGTACCTGTTTCATCAACAGTATATACAAGATCACCAACGGCAATCCTCTGACCTTCACGTGCAAGATAATTAACATAGCCGGGGGTGGTATTATCAACCAGGATCTCGTCTCTTAAAACAATTCCTCTGTAAATGGTATTGCTGGCGAGAGCTCCCTGGGTAACCTCATATCTGACTGTATGTGTCTTTCTGAGGTAAATTATACCTACGATGATCACATACAAAAGGATAAGACAAAACAAAATAAGAGTTATATTTACTTGTTTTCTTTTTTTGAAACGAAAAACGTTCTCGTTTTCGTTCATACCGTTAACATCGTTAGCCAAGGTAATATAATCCTATCGTATTTATAGTAAAACTAAGAATTAACTCCCTCTAAAAGAGAGTTCATATTATTGTACAGCGTCTGAGTATCTTCAGACTTAAGGACAATAGAAATAAAAGGCGAACCGTTTACATCCTTTGATAAAAGGATCAAGCAATGCCCCGCTGCAGTGGTTGTACCGGTTTTACCGCCTATAACAGTAACATTTGAAGGCGGATTATATGAACCATTAATATAACCGTTGGTATTCTTTACGGAAAGTACCACTTCTTTTCCGTTTTTATTGGTGTATGTAGCATCGTAAGACTGAAGAGAAATGATCTGAGTAAATTCTTCATACTTGATGCATTCATTAAAGATCAAATAAAGGTCATAAGCTGTTGTATAGTGATCGGGATCTGACAAACCGTGCGCATTAACAAAATGTGTCCCGGTTGCACCCAAAGAAATGGCTTCGTCATTCATCATCTTTACAAAGCCATCAACGCTTCCGCCTATATTCTCAGCGATAAGCTGAGCAACATCGTTGGCTGAATACATTAAAAGAAGCCTGAGTGCCTGGTACAGTGTCATGGAATCGCCGGAGACAATACCGGCAAGCTGAGCACCAGTCTCTTTGATATTTACGGCATTTGACGCAACAAGTACCTGATCCATCTGACCGTATTTGATAGCCACAAGAGCTGTCATGATCTTGGTAACACTGGCAGGGTAAAGTTTTTCAAGAGCATTCTTGGAATATATAACTTCCTTGTTATTTACATCATACAAAACAGCAGCTTCACATTCATTAAGATTTAAACTGCCGTCACCAAAAACATCTTCCGTATCAACGCAAAGATCGGAAGCAAAAGTCTTGGCTTTATGGTCTATATCACTTCCGTTACCCGTAAGAGCACCCATTTTAAGGGAACCGTATTCACTACTGTAAGGAAGTCTTGTACAACCCGCCAAGGAAATCATTATGACAAAAGATAAAAGCCCCGCAATAAAACGTAACTGCAGGGGCCTCAGCTTATTTATACATTTCACGCCACTCTAAATCTCCTCTTTCCAGGGACTTGATCAAAAGCTCGGCACTTGCAAGATTAGTAGCAAGAGGAATATTGTTTGTATCACAAAGTCTTACAACTATATTAACATCAGGTTCATGAGACTTAGGATTGAGAGGGTCTCTTAAAAAGATGACCATATCAATCTGGTTACACTCGATAAGTGCACCGATCTGCTGCATGCCGCCCAAGTGTCCGGCTAAAGATTTATGGATGCTGAGGTTAGTTACCTCTTCAATGAGTCTACCCGTGGTTGCTGTAGCATAAAGTTCATTCTTACTTAAAATCCCCTTATAAGCTATGCAAAAATTCTGCATAAGCTTCTTTTTTGCGTCATGCGCAATGAGCGCAATGTTCATACCCCGTATACCTCCAAATACTAGAATTTAATAGTTTCATTAAAAATATATTCATCAACAGCCGAATTACCCCTCTTCGCCTGTGTACGAACGTTGATCACAATACCTATTCCAAAGAATATCGTAAGTAGCGACGTAAGTCCGTAGCTGACAAAAGGAAGTGGTAATCCTGTGTTTGGCATAATAAAAGTCGCAACTCCGATATTGATAAAAGACTGAAAACCGATAAGTGCTCCCGTGGAGGCGGCTATAATAGAACCACCAACATCCGGCGCCATCCTTCCGATGGACACACATTCAAGAGCAACAAGAACAAGTAAAACAATTACTATAAGGCTTCCTCTGAATCCGAACTCTTCACCGATGATGGCAAAAATAAAGTCTGTCTGGTCTTCATCAAGGAAATTTGCGTTTTTAACCGATGTTATTTCGTTGTTACGGTATCCCTTTCCTTCAAGCATACCTGAGGCAATTGCTGTAACGGAATTGCGCTGCTGGTATGTTAATTCGGGATAACTGTCGGGATCCTGAAAGGCCCACACTCTTTCCATCTGATAGCTCTTGATCAACTCACTTCCGGGTTTAAGCGCAATGGTAAGGAAAATTAGTGCGGCCGGTATTACCACAGCCAAAATGCCAATGATTATCCTCTTCTTCAACATACCGGAAAACATGATGACTGCGAAGATAAGCGCAAGCATTATTGATGTTGATAGGTCCGGTTGCATAAGGACAAGTACAATAGGCCCGCCAATGAACAAAACACACAACAAAATAATAGGGAAGGTATTAAATCTTTCCCTCTGTACCATAATAAACTGTGCGAAGAATAAAATCAATAATATTTTGGCGAGTTCCGAGGGCTGGAACTTGATCGATCCTATCTTCAACCATCTTTGTGCATTGTGGGATGATTCACCTGTAAACAATACCAAAACAAGTAGCGCTGCATTGGCTATATATATTAGCCAATAAAACTTCAAAATGAAATGGTAATCTACCATTGAAACAAGGATCATCACCACAAATCCGACTATGGCACCATACATCTGTTTCTGCATCAGCGAAGGACTGGCGCTTCCTACAGCAAAAACACCAATGGTTGCAAGCAGTCCCACCATGATTATTAACTTGAAATCATAATCTCTGATCTTAAATTTCTTAAAGGGCATAAACCTGCTCCAAAACTGACTTGTTTAAAAGGTCAAATACAAGCTCTCCGTTTTCGGCATAAGCGATCTTGGGCTGGATCTTCTTTTTGAAGCCCCACTTGGGTTTGGTATCAGGAACATACTTAAGATTTCCTACGCCAATTGCTTCTGCTGACATTTCAAGGGCGATGACAAATGCATCTGTCTCTTCAAAGTCAACGCCTGCATATGCTTCACCGTATAATCCGCCAAGAACGATGATGCTACCTGAGCTTTTAACTACACATCCGGGATTAACATCTCCGAGGATAACGATACCGTCATCATATGAAAGCTCCTGACCATCGGTTACGCTTCCTCTGTAGAAATGACCGGTGTCACCCGGCTTGGCAATACCCATCATATGCTTAACAGCCTTAAGGTAATGCTGGTTATGTATCTCATCATCGCAGACGATACATAAAACATTGAGATTGCAATATGTGTGAATGATATTAAGGATCTCAAGTTCCTGATCGTCGTTTAACTTCTTACCGTCAATGGCAAGAGCTACAGTAGCATCACCGAAGAAGTTGCGTCCTTCGGTAAATTTTTTAACCAGCTCATCCCTGACTTCATCAAAAGATGCTTCTTCATCAATGATAAGCTTGATTCCGTCTTTAAAACTTCTGATCACTACCGGCATTTTTTTATTCATAAAATACCCTTTCTCCTACAACTCATTAGTAATTCCACCGTCAGGTGAATCGGCTTTACCGTCAATGAGCTCTTCTTCAGTTACAAGATCAAAGTAATACTTGTAAATATCTCGTGCAAGCTGTGCCGCATAGTCAGATGAATAACCAAAGGGTATTCTAACCGCCATACCTATCTCGGGTTCCTCATAGGGCGCAAAGCTTACAAAAAGCGCGTGTGAAGGTCTTGATGTTGACTGCTGTGCTGTACCGGTTTTACCTGCAACATTAACTGCAACATCATTAAAATATGATTTATTTTGAACTACAGCTCTCATGCCTTTGTGGAAAGTATCCCAATACTCATCGGGAATATCAACCACATTTCTAACCACAGGTTCGTTCTGCCATGAAACAGTTGAACTGTTAGCTCTCTGGGTATGATCTATAAGAGTCAGCTGATATACCGTTCCTTTATTTGCGATAGCGGAAACATATCTTGCAAGCTGAGCTGTGGTATAGCTGTTGGTACCCTGTCCGATGGATGAACGAACAGCATCGTTATCGGAAACATCAGGATCGTACTCTGATATCTCAACGCCGGATTTTGATGAAAGTCCGTAGAGATCAGCATATTCAGCCAATGCAGCCAAACCTTCTTCGTCGTTGTATACGCCATCTACCATAGAAAGTCTGTAACCTACTTCGTAGAAATAATAGTTACATGAATCCCTGATAGCTGTCTGAACGTTCTCATTTCCATGTCCCCAAACATTCCAGCATTTAGGCGAAGGAGTAATGGATTCGAATGTTCCAAGGCATCTTATGGGATTACGAAGTGTGATAACATTCTCCATAAGTCCGGCTGTAGCCGTAACGATCTTAAATGTTGATCCGGGCGCCGCTTTGTACTGAGTCGCAAAATTCAACAAGGGTGAAGCCTTATCGTTTGTAAGCTTCTCGTAATAAGTGGCATCAACGGAGTTGGCCATCAGATTGTTGTTATATCCGGGATAAGAAACCATGCAAAGCACTTCACCGGTATTGACATTATTAATCACTACCGAAGCGTTACAAGGGTCCAAAGCCAGCTGCGCAGGGGTTATATCAATGTTAGTTATCCTGTCCATCATGAACTGATAAGACGAGATCCTGCCTTTTTTCAGTTTCTCGATCTCATCAATGGGAATATTACAGGCATCCTGCTCATAAAGCAGCATACAGATCTGCTTTCCGGAGATTTTATTGTTTAAAAGCATGTATTTATAAAAACGCTTCTGAAACTCGTTATTACCATCAATGAGCTCTATGATCTTTTCGTAAAGAGCATCAAAGATCTGTTCTGATGAAGGATACTTCTCATCAATTTCAAGTTTTGATGTATCAACCCAGTTCTGAGAGATACAATAATCAAGATACTCTCCAAGACTTATGGTCTCATCCACAGTCCAGGCATTGTAAGTTGCATCTCTTTCATCGATCTTGTCGGTAATAATTATATTATTCTTGTATAAAAGAGACACAAGGTTACTCTCATACACCTGATACTCATTTGAAAGTCTCTTGTAAACAGTACGCTTATTGTAG
>JAEEGF010836978.1_pt1 | contig 83700 bp, 75 predicted proteins | sample 9134171 | NCBI WGS metagenome assembly JAEEGF01 (sample SAMN16246542, study PRJNA631951) | gut metagenome | biome: gut microbiome; feature: rumen; material: AP-attached | host: Bos | place: Iran: Karaj | collected 2018-10 | reverse complement strand
TGACACATCAAGCTTATCGTAAACATATCCTAAAAGTCTCTCTATCTGCTCAGGAAGAAGCGTTGTGGGTGTTCCACCTCCGACATAGATAGTATCAAGCGTCTTGCCCTTGAAATTCTCAGAGACGTAATCAATTTCTTTCATTATGCATTCAAGATAGTCATCAACAATGTCCGCATAGGAGCATATCGGATATGATGTAAACGAACAGTAAAGACATGTCGTCGGGCAAAAAGGAATACCGATATAAAGGCTGTAGCCGTTGTCATAATCGATATTTTTCAATATCTCTTTTTCCCTGTGTGCAATCGAAAGACTGAGCGCTGTCTTCTCATCGCTCGTATAATAATTATCCTTCATATATTTAAATATTTCTTCATCGTTCATGCCCTCTTCGATGAGATTCATAACGATTCGTGTAGGCCTTATACCCGTAAGATTTCCCCACGGAAGTTCTCTTTTTGTTTCAAGGCTTAACATCCTGTAAATATTCTTTTTAAGATCATTTTTGGATACGGAGACATCTATATCGTAAATCTTATCCCCTTCATCCGCTTCGTATTTCCCATCGGATGATACAATTACTTTTACATCCTCCGAAGGAAAAAAAGCTTTAAAAAGCGAATGAATATCATATCCGTATTTATCTTCCGTTGTAATAATCTTTATCATAAAAACACCCTGGTTAAAAAGAAAGAATGCAAAAAACGCATTCTTTCGTAAATTCCTATTTCATAAAAGAAAAATCTTTAAATATCTGAATTTCGGTAAATGGGTATGAGCTGCTTAAGCATATGGATTATACTCTTTCTCATGCCCGATAGTCGTTATATCCCCATGCCCCGGATAAACAATCGTCTCATCCGGAAGGACAAACAACTTTTCTCTGACAGATCTAACAAGCTCACTCGTTGAACTTGTAGGGAAATCGGATCTGCCCACAGATTCTTCAAACAGTGTATCACCGCTTATAAGCACATTATCATCTTCTATATAATAGCAGCATCCTCCCGATGTGTGTCCGGGCGTTGCGATAAGCTTAAAAGAAATCCCCGCAGCCTCGATGATATCACCGTCTTTATATGTAACATCCGGCTTAATGCCGAAATTATTCCCAAAAGAAACGGAAAGGTTAAGATGAGGGTCGCTGCATATAGCAGCTTCCTTCTCATAACAACCAACCTTTGCTCCCGTAAGCTCCTTGAGCTCGGGAATCCCCATTATATGATCGAAATGTCCGTGCGTCAAAAGTATCAGATCGACTACGAGATCATTTTTTGATAATTCTTCAAATATTCTTTTTCCCGCATCCGCAGGATCGAAAACGACAACATGTTTCTTGCCGTTTTCATCGATTCTGTCCGCATCAAAAACAAAATAGCAATTTGTAGCTATCATTCCGAGCGTCAGCACACCGACCTGTATGTTATGCTTACTCATCAGCCTGTCGTCCTTTCGATGTCGATTACGCTTTCGATCATTCTTATCTTATCTACAATTCCTCTAAGCTGTCCTCTTGAAGAAACCTTAAAGGACATTTCCATAGTCGCAAGTCCCTGCTTGCTTGTTCTTGTATTCATTGAAATGATATCAATATCTTTTTCCGTAAGTGCTCTGGAAATATCAGCCAAAAGACCGTTTCTGTTATTTGCAAATATCTTGATGGTAGCAACATATTTGCCGCCGCTCTGAGAATCGGACTGCCATTTTGCTTCAATAAGCCTTGTTTTGTCCTCTTCCTGCATTTTAATAACATTGACGCAGTCTCTTCTGTGAATCGAAACTCCTCGGCCTCTTGTAACAAAGCCGCATATCTCATCACCGGGAACCGGATTGCAGCACTTGGAAAATCTGACTGCAACATCATGAACGCCCTTGACGATAATTGCATTGTCGGAACTCGAAACCTGAGGCGTTACATTTGACTCGGCAACAGCCGCAAGTACCTCTTCATCAGTCATGTTGCGCTTGTGATCTTTTTCTCCAAGCTCAAGCATCTTATTGATAATCTGGCCCTCTTTTAGACCGCCGTGTCCAACAGCCGCAAGTACAGCATTCCAATCATGGAATCCGTATTTATTGATAACTATAGCCTGAAATTCAGGCTTTGATATTGCAAAAAGATCTATTCCCTTACTCTTACAATACTCAATGAGAAGTTCTCTTCCTTTTGCGATATTCTCTTCTTTAAGCTCATTTCTGAACCACTGATTGATCTTATTCTTGGTCGAAGTAGCCTTGGCGATCGCAAGCCAGTCTCTACTCGGTCCTCTTGAATTCTGGCTGGTGATAACCTCAACTCTGTCGCCGTTCTGAATCTTGTAATCAATCGGAACGAGTTTACCGTTTACCTTGGCTCCTATCATCTTATTACCTACAGCAGAATGAACGCTGTACGCAAAGTCGATGGGCGTAGAGCCCGCCGGCAGATTCTTAACTTCTCCCGTGGGAGTAAAGCAATAAACATCCTCAGAAAAAAGATTAAGATCACTCTTTAAGAGGTTCATAAACTCCTGGTTGTCAGACATGTCCTGTTGCCATTCCAAGATCTGACGAAGCCATATAAGCTTCTCCTCTTCGCCGTTTTCAGCCTTACGTCCGTCTGAAGCTTCTTTATACTTCCAATGCGCAGCAATACCGTATTCGGCAGCTCTGTGCATGTCATAAGTTCTTATCTGAATCTCAAAGGGCTGACCTGTCTGACCGATAAGTGTCGTATGAAGCGACTGATACATATTGGGCTTGGGCATAGCGATGTAATCTTTAAATCTTCCGGGAATCGGCTTATACATCTCATGAATTACACCAAGTGCCGCATAACAATCCTTAACGGTTCCGACAATGATCCTTATTGCAAAAAGATCGTATATCTGATCGAGAGTCTTGTTCTGATTGCGCATCTTTTTATATATACTGAAAAAATGCTTCACTCTGCCGTTAACTTCTCCCGAAATACCGGCATCGGCAATGGCCTCTCTTACTTTTACGCAAATATCCTCGACATACTTTTCTCTCTCGTTTTTCCTTATGGCAACCTTCTCAACGAGATCGTAATAAATGTCGGGTTTAAGATATTTGAGTGAAAGATCGTCCAGCTCAACCTTAATACGGCTGATACCGAGCCTTCCGGCAATAGGTGAATAAATATCAAGAGTTTCCTGAGCAATCCTCGACTGTTTTTCGGGAGGCATATGCTCAAGCGTGCGCATATTGTGAAGTCTGTCGGCAAGCTTGATAAGGATGACTCTGATATCTTTTGCCATAGCAAGGAACATCTTACGCAGGTTCTGAGCCTGCATATCAATCTGCTCCTGAGTCTTGTTGCCCATATCACTGTTGGCATGAAGCTGCAAAGCAGTCAGTTTTGTAACACCGTCAACCAAAAGCGCAACATCGGCGCCAAAACTCTCTTCTATCTGTTCTTTGGTAAGTATGGTATCTTCAACGACGTCATGAAGCAGTCCCGCAGCTATAGTCTCTTTGTCCATTTCAAGATCTGCCAGTATTATGGCAACACAAAGAGGGTGAATTATATATGGTTCACCCGATTTTCTAAGCTGCTCCTTATGAGCTTCAGCCGCTTCCTGATACGCCTTTTCAATTAGAGTAATGTCGTCGGACGGATGGTATTTTCTAACCCTCGCGATAAGTCCTTCATAAAGTTTGTCAGGCGATTGGAATTCCTCAATGGCTTCAATTTTTCCATCATCGAAGTCCTGTGGCATGTAAATTACTTCCCTTCGTAGCTTATTGCAGAATCAAGTCTGTATTTGCTGAGTCTCTCTCTGCCCTTCAATCCCTTGAGTTCCATGAGAACAAGGATTCCGGCAACTTCGCCGCCAAGCTTCTCAACAAGTTTGATCATGGCCTCAATTGTTCCGCCTGTAGCCATAAGATCGTCTACCAAAAGAACTTTCTGTCCCGGCTTGATAGCATCCTTATGAAGCTCAAGTACAGCCTTTCCATACTCAAGGTCATATTCAACTTCAATAGTTTCACAAGGAAGTTTTCCCTTCTTACGAACAGGAACAAGTCCCTTTCCTCTTGCATATGCAATGGGTGCACTGAAAATAAATCCTCTTGACTCAGCGCCCAAAACAACATCAAAATCAAGATCCTTTACAAGGTCCATCATTTCATCGATCGCAAGTTTGAATCCGTCGGGATCCTGAAGTACCGATGTAATATCTCTGAACATAATGCCTTCTTCAGGGAAATTGGGAATGGTTCTGACGTAATCTTTTAATTCTTTCATTGAATAGTCCTCTCTGAATTATGCACCAAATGTGCGTTATCACATAAAAATAATTTTTCAACTTAAAATTATATCACAAAATGCGGCTTTCCGCGAATATTGTTTATCATGCACAGGCTGTTTGCAGTGTTCTTGCTCTCCCAAATAACAGGAAGGTATATATTTAAACTGTTCCATCGCTTGTTTTCATGGTTTTCCAAAAATGTCACAAAAATTCTATCGGCTCAAAACTCCGGTCGACTTCTACGAAGTCAACCGTCAAACAGTGAGCCTTAAAGCAGAATTTTTCTGACATTTCCGGAAACCTCATGAAAAGCTAAGCTCTCTCAATGTTTAAATATATACCTTCCTGCCATTTGGGAGTTTAATGAACATATCAAAAACTGTGCATACTAAGCATTTTCCACCTTGCAAAAAGCCATTAACGATTGTATAATCTCTTTTGTGTGAATTTTATAACTCACATGTGCTGGAATAGCGCAGTTGGTAGCGCAACTGATTCGTAATCAGTAGGTCGAGGGTTCAAGTCCCTTTTCCAGCTCTGATTAAAAACAGCAACCATCCACTTTTTTAAGATGATTGCTGTTTTTATTTAAATCAGTAAACCTCACCTTCCATGAGAATCTTCATAAAATTGCATTTTTCAGTTAATACCACGATCATCCAGATAGGTAAATATACTGCAATAATTCCCCCAAGAATATAAAATATAATAATTATCTGCATCTATATTAGTTATAAAAGAATTATCCTGATGTAACGCTAACTCGTCTTGTTTTATCGTTCTATCGCATTGATGTTCCACCCTAATATGACACTTATCATTGCTAAATTGCGCATAATACTCTTCTAGATTTTCCAATGATAATTCACTCTTTAATAAAAGTGCTCCAAAGTATTGAACACCATCACCATTTCCGCAAAGTCTATCTGCTATCGCCTTTTCTTCAACTATGACAGTATTCTCTGGCAACGGAAATTGTTTTAATTCTTTGACGACATTATAAGCAACATTATCATTGATTTGCCGCGCAAAGAACATTAGCAAAAACAATATTGCCCCAAACATAACAGGCGAAAATAATAGTATCTTTATAAAGAAATTACGTTTCAATTTTATTTCTCCTAAGTGTTTTGACATACTGCTTGCCCAGATAATCAAACATCTAAAGCGACAGCCTCTTTGCTTTTTGATTAAAGTCCATATCCATCGGAATAAGAACCACCGCCCGAATATTAACTTCCACCTGAATACGAACTGCCACTGCTTGAATCGCTATGGTTTGAGCTTGAATGCTCGCTTGGCATACACTTCCTCTTTCCTATCTGCAATTACAAATATTATAAATATTCAAGATACTCTTTTTCCACTTCAGTCACCGAATCATTTTCAAAGTGAATTAAAACAACTTCATCTCCTTCAAAATTATCCTTTCTAATTGTATATGCCCAATAATAATTGTTATCACTAAAATCATTATTAGGATCATATTCCATGCATTTTTCACCTAATAGTTGCTCAATCTCTACGCTATTCTTGCCAATAAGATTGTAATTATTTACCAAATCATCATACATAGTATACCGCTCTGTTTTTTCCATTGCTTTCCACTTTTCGCTATCAAAAGGAACTTGAGCCTTTGAGACATCTTTTGAATTAAAAATAGATAATATGAATACAATTACTGCTACCCAAACGATAATAATACATACTGTATAAATTTTAATTTTCTTCTGGGAAATCATACTCGACTCCTTGATATACTGACATAATCCACTGCATAAATGTGCTTTTAGCTTTATCTATATCAGTTTCATTTCCTTCTTTAATATAGATACTACCATACGTTTCAGCCTCAACAACCTTGCTTGTATTTATTATTCCTATACCAACATCACCCTCTCCCATATTTTTAAAAAATTCAATTGCTCTTGCCTTACTATTATTATCAACATCGTCATAGTAAGATTTCCAAGCTCCCAAATTAACATCACTTTTTTTAAGCATTCTATTATATATATTAATAGCATCTATATCAGACTTAAAATCCTCTTCAGAATATCGGCCAGAATCAATATCTCCTTTAAAGCTTATTTCATATCGAGTCATTGTAGAATCAAATTGAGAATCTGTAGGAGAATTAAACAAATCAATAACCCAACGTCTAGGATCTAGATTATTGTTTTTATACATGTTGTCACCATGCGCAAAAGCAGCAAGCTGAACAACAGAATGTGCAAAGTCATTCGTATCACCATTCATTCTATTAATTATATTAGCATGCGTCTCATCAGCAAAAGAAGATTTTGACACATCTATTCCATTACTATATAACTTTTCTTTCGAGAAATTTCCATGTTGTAAATTTATTAAAACCTGTAAATCTAATATTTCTTGTTCAGACATTCCCGCAAATTTTAGATCAAGTATTGCGCCTCTTGTAGCCTTCTGACCGGTAGTTAATTGCCATCTAGTAGAATTGTAAGAAATGCATAATGCAGATAATGTGCCATATATATGTTCTATTCGCTTATAAGGATTTTTAGTCATTAATAGGCTTGCATCATCAAGAGAATTAATTGCTTTATTTATCAATTCCGCTTCTTCTTTTGTGTAGCCATATTGCTTCATAAGTGTTTTGATCTCTGAAGAAGCTACAGCAGAATTTTTAGAAATAGTTTTATTTGATGCAAGTGCAGCAATAGCACCAAGTGCAACAAGACTAAATTTATGCGTATCTATTTCAACCGCTTGTAGATTTATCGAATCAAGCCCTGCCGCTTTCTCTGATATCTCATTTGTATGCTCGATAATAGAATCCTTGATACCCGAATTAGACAAACGTCTACTTGCCTCGTCATCAAATTCTTCCACCTTCTTTATACAACTATCAAGGAATCCTCCGGCGCAACAAAAATCATCATAGTACGCTAAAGCATCCCTAACATATACTTCTTCTATGTCTCCGTAGTACTTCTTAAACCTATCTACATTCTCCATTGTTCTTTGTTGAATTGCATATGCCAAGCTTTCATATTCCTCAAACTGTCTTCGGAAATGCTCTTTTGTGCTTTTTATAACATCAGTATCAATCTTTGCATCAGCAGCCGGATCAACAATCGCTTTAAAAGTATCATCAAGATCAATGTATCTTTTGATTATTTCATTTGAAAGATCGTATTGCAGACGATTTAATTCAGACTGTTTCGTGCCTATAAATAGCTTGGTCTGTTCAGCACCTCCGCCCACAAAAGTTTCATTGTTCGTGTATCTTTCATATCCGACATTAACATAGCCTAAGCCTTCCATATAATTATGAGCCGCATGTTCAAAATTTTCTATGAAATCATTAACCTTCTTTGTGTCCCAACTCTTCCCCATTTAAATTAGCCTCAACATAAACTCATTCTTCATTTCTACGTTCTCTTTCACGGATTTCTTCTTCCAGAGAAGCTATCTCTTCTTCACATTCCCTTATCAGTTCATGAAGTCTTTCCATTACTCTCAAAAGATCATCCAAGTGTTTTGACGTACTTCTTAGTATTGCATTAGTTTGTGAACAGTTTTCATTTCTTAGATTATCTGCATCACGTTCAAGCTCACCATACCAATCACCAGCACTTGTCATATCATAGTGTCTATCAGATTCGTATATATCTTCCTCAAGCATTCTACGTTTCTGATTAATAAAACCATATGCATCTTCACATTCGGCAAGATCCCTCTCATATACTCTTTTCTCGTGTTCTTTTTCTGCTAATCTTGAATGAAGCCCCATCTTAATTACCTCCGATGCGTGTCTACAGTAAGCCCTTCGCTGAGAATCCTATCCTGCTCAATCATACTGTCTCGGATTGTCAAAAGTGCTCTGGAAAGCGATTCAGAAGCTTCATGCCTGTAAGCATCTGTAGATTTATAAAAAAGCTTAAGAATTTCATTCATTTCACAACCAGCCCTCGTACCTTCAAATGCATTTAGTTTACTAAGTGGTTCTTCTGAAAGAATACAGCTACCGGCCGCACTTCTTATATCTTCAACAATATCCGTGAATACCTTAGTGTCAATAAATACGCTTCTTTCTGCCATAAGGAAATCTCCCTGATAATATTATAGTTTAAATATTAATTAACATATTATCATGTAATATAGTCCTTATCAAGGTTAATTCATCGCCTAGATATTCTTTTTTAATATCAAAAAAATATTTTGCTATGGCATTTCATGTATTAGAACAAATAAAAAGCACCTACAAAAATATAGATGCTTAGTTCTTAATCAACATATTACTTTGCAAGCGTCGCTCCAAAAGTTTTAGCCAAGGATGCGAAAGTCAGACTTCCTCTTCCATTTACCAAAGAAGAAATATCCGCACCGGCCGGAATAATAATTCTATAAATCTTACCTACATAAACCCAAACAAGAGTTACTGTAATATCTCGTCTAGATAGAAGAGTTTTTACAATTTCCAACAGTACCATAATTATGCTCAACAGTACCAAAATTCACGTCTATTTCAGAGTTGCAGCAGCCAAGATTCTCTTTGTAGCCTTAATATAATGACCCATTTTATATCCTCCATAAATTACTATTGTTTAAATATAAAGGCATATACATAAGCATCTCTTCACACCTATATTGCGAGTGTAACAAATCACTATAAGCAAAAGATAAACTGCGTATAAATTTAGCATTACTTTACTTAGTTGCTCACCATAAATCCAAACCCATCAAATCCTTTCAAATATATAAAAAGAAGAGCCCATCCTAAGATAAGCTCTTCCATAACATAAAACATCCAATATCACACCTTATTTCTTTTTATTTTTCGCCGAACCCGAAGACTTCCCGCGTTTCGACTTTGACTTTGAAGAAGACGAAATACTCTTTATCGCTTCCTTCGAAACAATATCGCAGATTCGCTCTTCCTCTATCTTTTCGTACTTTTCTTCGATAGCCCGCTCCTGTTCTGCAAGTTCTTTTTCATACTTGAGCTTAAGCTCGTTCAAAAGCTTCCTCTCTTCTTCATTCTGTTTTTCCTTCAAAGCCTCAATCTTTTCTTTGCGCTCCTGTTCCTTCTTTATCTCTTCCTCTTCCTTGATCGCGCGGATTTTTTTCTCCTGCTCGGAATAAGGAACATAGCTGAATATCGCAAGAGTAACAGCTGCAAGCTTAAGTTTCAGAGAGTAGTTTCGCCCGTCAACTTCTTTTCTGACAGCAGAAAGTTTGCCCTCATTAAGAAGACCGCTTCCGCCGTAAGAAACATCGTCGCTGTTAAAGACTTCCGTATATCTTCCGTCAGCGGGAACGCCGACTTCAATCTCTCTCTCGATTCCGGCCATATTGGCAACAACGATGAGCATTTCTTTTTCATCGGAACTCTTCCTTGCAAAAGAGATCATGCACTCATCGGCAGCCATGTTGTTGATCCACTCAAAGCCGTCATTTGAACCGTCTGCCTCGTGAAGCGCTGCCTTAGCCTTGTAAATCTCATTAAGCTTACCGAGCATATTCTCGATATAAACCGCCTGATCGATTGTAAGCGCATCAGGCTCCATGTATATATGCTTTCTACCGGGATGCACCATCATATAGCTGAGCGCAAGTCGCAAGTTCGCAAGCTTCTGATAGGAATCGCCGGGCATCATATAATAAAGCCCTTCGAGCCCCTTTTCAAGCTCCTCATGCGTAAATGCAAGAACAAAACGCTCCGTATAACAATAGATCATGCTAAATGTCAGTTCATCATGATGTCCTGACCTAAACAGCGGATCGTTTCTCATATAACTAAGGAAATCTCTTGTCCATCCGTTATTCCACTTATAGTCAAATCCAAGCCCGCCGTTATCGACAGAATCGGTAACCTGAGGCCAGCACGCAGTTTCTTTTGTTATCAAAAGAACTCCCGGATTTTTCTTATGAACATTCTCAGTGAGCTGTTTCAAAAACTCAAGCGCCTCAAGATTCTCGTTTCCGCCGTAAATATTAGGCATCCACTCGCCCGGTTTTCTGTCATAATCAAGATAAAGAATCCTTGAAATATCTGATGTTCTAAGCCCGTCAACATGATAATTTTCAATCCAGAAAAGAGCATTTGAGATAAGGAAATTCGTAACCTCTTTTCTTCCATAGTCAAAAATAAGATCTCCCGACTTAGGACGTATACCCACTCTCGGATCCTCATATTCATACAGAGTCTTTCCGTCAAAATCGCTAAGCCCAAACGATGCCCTCGGGAAAAAAGTCGGAACCCAGTCAAGGATGACCCTGATGCCTTCATTATGCATTGTATTTACAAAGTTCATGAAATCTTCCGCCGTTCCGTTCGACTCATCAAGCGCATAGAAATTGAGAATATGATAAAAATGCTCCGGTACATGCTTCATTACCGGCATAAGCTCAACCGTATCAAAGCCGTGGTTTTTCACATATTCCAGAATGTCGGCAGTGATCTCTTTAAATCCCGTCTTGCCATTATGCCTGTCGGCAAAAGCTTCGATGGAAATCTCGCAAATAGAAAGAGGATTAATATCCTTATCAAACTTTCTGCGCTGCGCCATCCACTTCTGATCCGTCCATGCAATAGACCTCGGCTTATTGATAACGGAAATAATACCGTTTTCGCCCTTTGACTCGGTCGCATAGGGATCGGGCCTCTTAAATACAAGACCGCTCCTTGTCTTTATCTCAAACTGATAACCGTCATTTTCTTTTGCACCGGGAATAAAAATCTCAAAAATACCGATAGGATCAAGCCTTCGCATCTGGCAAAGACGTCCGTCCCAATTATTGAAATCTCCGATAACGCTCACTCTGGCCGCCGAAGGTGCCCAGACCGCAAACTGCGTTCCGTTCACGCCTCCGCGTCTCATCGGATGAGCGCCGAGTTTCTCGTAGATATGATAATGAATACCACTTCCAAACTTTATAAAATCTTCGCGCTCAAGAAGCGGCTCGAAAGAATAAGGATCGACAATGGTAGTCTCACTGCCGTCAACACCCTTAATGATAAATTTGTATTTAAGTTTCTCGACATAAGGAACGGTCACAGCGTAGAATCCGGCCTCATCGGCAAGCTCCATCTCATATGTCTTCTTCTGATTGTCGACATAAACACTGACAGATAACGCATCTGGAAAAAAAGCCTGAACAAGATAGCTCGAACCCACCTTATGTGCCCCAAGTATCCTGTGAGGATTATCTCCATCCGAATAGATTATCTCCTCGATTTCCGGCCAATTCATCATCTTGTACAATTTACCGTTCACTTTAATGCCCTCCAAATTAAATACAACATGAATACATTCTATTATATGAAAGCACCGATAAATGTGCTTTCCCCAAAAAGTCACTAAGGAAATACTGAATTAATCGGTATTTCCTTAGTTAATTGTATCATAAATTGTACAAAATTTTAAATCGAATGAATAAATAATCCGCTCAAAAGCTTCGGTTCAAACCATGTTGACTTCGGAGGCATAAGCCTTTCTGCGTCAGCCACATCAAAGAGCTCCGATATTGAAGTGGGATACATTGAAAAAGCAAGCTTCATATCCTTGTGGCATCTGTCCTCAAGCTCTTTTAATCCTCTTATTCCACCGACAAAATCGATTCTCTTGTCAGTCCTAGGATCTCCGATACCAAGAATGGGAGAAAGAACTTCATTCTGAAGTACAGAAACATCCAATCCCTCAACGGCATCGCTCTTTCTTATATGCTCTTTTGCAACAAGTTTATACCATTCATCTTCAAGATAAAGACCAAACTCGCCCTTACATGAAGGCTTTACGGCTTCATTTGATCTCTCAATATCAAACTTATCTTCGAGCTTATCAAGAAATGCTTCTTTCGTAAGTCCGTTAAGATCTTTTACAACTCTGTTGTAATCCATGATCATAAGCTCATTGTCAGGGAAAAGAACCGAAAGGAAATAATCATACTGCTGTTTTCCTCTTGCCTTGCCGGCATTCTCTTCTCTTTTTCTAAGCCCCACCTTAACGGCAGAAGCACATCTGTGATGTCCGTCGGCAATATAGATGCTGTCTATAGTCGCAAAGATCCTGCAGATAGTCTCAGTCTCTTCAAGATCTGAAATGATCCAAACCCTGTTCTTAACACCGTCATCAGATGTGAAATCGTAAACAGGTTCGTCAACTTCCTTAATCTTTGCAACAAGGTCACTAAGCATCTTGTTGTTTCTGTAGCACAAAAAGATAGGACCTGTCTGCGCTTCGCAAGTATAAACATGCTTGATCCTGTCTTCTTCTTTTTCAGCTCTCGTATTCTCATGCTTCTTGATGACATTGTTAAGATAATCATCTATTGAAGCACAGGCAACAATGCCTGTCTGAGTTCTGCCATTCATTGTCTGCTCGTAAATGTAATAGCAGTTTGTCTCATCCTGCTCAAATACTCCGCTCTCAATCTGTCCCCAGAGCATATCATGTGCCTTCTGATATACTTCAGGTGCATACATATCGTAGTCCTCAGCGAACTGAGTCTCCGGTCTGTCTATAGCAAGAAATGAATCGGGATTTCTTTTTACCTCTTCATAAGCCTCTTTCCTGCTAAAAACATCATAGGGAAGAGCCGAAACTCTTCCCACTTTATCCTTTATTGGTCTATATGCTTTAAAAGGTTTGATGTCTGCCATAATTATGCTTCCTTCTTAACAACTCTGACTCTGATAACACCGTCAATCTTTTCCATCTTCTTAATAAGAGTATCTGATATCTTGTCCTCAAGGTCAATAAGAGTATAAGCAAAATCGCCCTTTGACTTGTTAGTCATATCTGAAATATTATAACCTGCCTCGCCGAGTACTGTTGTAAACTGGCTGATCATATTTGCTACGTTCTTATGGAAAATAGCAATTCTGGGCTTTGTGGCAATTCCCATGTCACATCCCGGATAATTTACGGAGTTATTGATGTTACCGTTCTCAAGATAATCCTTGAGCTCAAGTACAGCCTTAACCGCACAGTTATCCTCAGACTCCTCTGTAGATGCTCCAAGGTGAGGAATTACGATACATCCGTCGTGACCTGCTGTTGTAGGATTCGGGAAGTCTGTTACATACTTGCGAATCTTACCTGAGTTGATTCCTGCAAGAACGTCAACTTCGTTGCAGAGAATATCTCTTGCAAGGTTGATAAGGATAACGCCCTTCTTCATCTTAGCGATTGCATCCGCATTGATCATGCCCTTTGTAGAATCAAGTGCAGGAACATGAACCGTGATGATGTCGCACTTTGAATAGATGTCATCTACGTTTGTAACGTGCTTAACATCAGATGAAAGTCTCCATGCAGCATCGATTGAAAGATAAGGATCGTATCCGTAAACATCCATACCAAGCTGTCTTGCGGCATTTGCAACTCTTACACCGATAGCACCAAGTCCGATGATACCAAGCTTCTTACCGAAGATCTCAGTTCCAGCAAACTTCTTCTTTGACTTCTCTGTGAGCTTTGCAATGTCAGGATCGCCTGCATTTGCCTTAACCCACTCTGTTCCGCCGATGATATCTCTTGATGCGATAAGCATTGCAGCAAGAACCATCTCCTTAACACCGTTTGCATTAGCACCGGGAGTATTGAATACAACGATACCCTTCTCAGCGCATCTGTCGAGAGGAATATTGTTTACACCGGCACCTGCTCTTGCGATAGCAAGAAGGTTATCTGAAAACTCCATCTCAAGCATGTTGGCACTTCTTACAAGTATGCCTTCTGCATCATCAACATTATCTACTGTCTGATACTCATCTGTGAAATTATTAAGACCGATCTTTGCAATCGGATTCATGCATTTATACTTGTACATATCAGCTGTTCTCCTTTTCAAACTTAGCCATGAATTCTACGAGCTTCTGTACACCCTCGATAGGCATAGCGTTATAGATGCTGGCTCTCATACCACCAACTGTTCTGTGTCCCTTAAGGCTTACAAATCCGGCAGCTGTAGCTTCCTTGATGAACTTAGCGTTAAGCTCTTCGCTGTCTGTAACGAAAGGAACGTTCATAAGTGATCTGTCCTCAGGTCTTACGGTTCCCTTGAACATCTTGCTCTGGTCGAGATAATCATAAAGAACCTTAGCCTTAGCTTCGTTTCTCTTCTTCATCTCCTCAAGACCGCCCTGCTCCTTGAGCCACTTGAACACAAGACCGCACATATAAATGCTCCAGCAGTTAGGTGTGTTGTAAAGAGATCCGTTATCAGCCTGAGTCTTCCACTTAAGCATTGTAGGTGTGTAAGCGGGAACATCATCTGTGATGAGATCTTCTCTGATAATTGCGATAACAAGACCAGCAGGTCCAACGTTCTTCTGAACACCACCGTAGATAACGCCATACTTTGTTACATCAACAGGCTCTGAAAGGAAGCATGATGATACGTCAGAAACAAGAATATGTCCCTTTGTGTTGGGAAGTGTCTTGAACTTTGTTCCGTAAATTGTATTGTTCTCGCAGATATATACATAGTCAGCATCTTCAGGGATATCAAGATCTGAGCAATCGGGAATATATGAGAAAGTCTTATCTGCACTTGAAGCAACCTCAATAGCCTCGCCGTACTTCTGAGCTTCCTGATAAGCCTTCTTAGCCCACTGACCTGTTACGATATAAGCAGCCTTGCCGTTCTTCATAAGGTTAAGAGGAACTGCTGCGAACTGCTGGCTTGCGCCTCCCTGTAAAAAGAGAACCTTGTAATTGTCGGGGATGTTCATAAGATCCCTGATATCCTGTTCCGCAGTCTGTATAACCTCATCAAAAGCCTTTGATCTGTGGCTCATCTCGTTGATAGACATACCACATCCGTTGTAATCAAGCATCTCTGCTGCTGCTTTCTTAAGTACTTCTTCCGGAAGAACTGCAGGACCGGCAGAAAAATTATAAACTCTAGACATTTCTTTTGTCCTCCTATAGACGATTTAATAATTTAATTCGCTAAAATAACTCATAAAAATTATTCTATACACAATTTCAAAAATGTCAAGAATGCCATTCCATAATGCATGTTATTTTATTTTTTAAAGCAGTCAAGGGGACGGTTCTTTTGACATGTTTTCCGACCACGTGAACAAGTCACAGGGACGGTTCTTTTGGCTGAAAACATCAAGAAAAAAAGCGGTGAAAAGACTGCATTCATCGCTTTGAGCGGTCTTCCTCCCAATATGATTATCTGTTCTTTTCGCTTTTTGTGCAAATAAAAAGAACATAAATCAACCAACATAATTGATGATTAATCTTGTTCATTTTTTTTGAAAAAAATCATTATAAATCACTCCTTCTTTTTAATGTTTTTTGCAAATAATTCTTAAGAAGGAGAATATTTCTTTTTAAAAAATAATGTTTTCTATTCTCAGTTTTGAAAATCACAGCTCAAAGAATACAATTCCACGATTTTACTTACGGCCCCTCCAGCAATTAACTCTCACTTTCTATTTTATGCATGGTATCTTCTAAAACAGCCTCTCTCAGCTCCGTGAGCCAAGATGAAAATGCCACGGTATCGAAAGCATAAGTTTTATTTAGTTCAAGCTCATTTTCAGACCAGGTGTCAAGAGGCGATTCATTATGCTGGATCAAAGCTTCAAGCTTATCAAGCGCCTTATATAGCTTCGCTTCCTTAGTTTCCTGTGCATCCATTTCTTTATACAGATCAGCAAAATCTCCGGATAATTTCTCAGGCAAAGATCTGACCCATTGATTCAAAAGAGAATCTTCAACTTCTCTATCTGCATCGCTCTTTATGAAAGTCGGAATATCACCGGTAAAACATTCGCCAAGATCATGAATAAGGCACATATCAACAACCCTATTTATGTCTATATCCGGAAACTCATGTCTTAAAAGAAAAGCCATCAGAGATATTCTCCAACTATGCTCTGCCACACTTTCCGTCCTTCGCTTTGTTGTCGTGCAATGTCTCGGTGTATCTTTTAACCTCTCTGCAACATGCAATATTTCCAGGTAGTCTCTCGGATTCATATTTTCTCCCTCAACTTAACATAATCACGAACTATCTCAAGCCCACCCATCGGCACGCAAAACTTCTCATCTCTTTGCGGCAAGCAAGCCTGATATACTTCCTCCAAATCAAACCATTCCACACTTTCCAGCTCTTCTTTCTGAAGAGTAAGATTATCGATTTCTACCTCTTTATCATAAATATAAACAAATGCAATTTCATTGTCCTTAAACAGCTTTCCGTGGAATTCTTTTTCATATTGAATCTGAAACGTTCCCGCAAAATTCAGATCATCCGTATTTGCCCGTATACCAAGCTCCTCAGACAGTTCTCTGACAGCAGATTCCAAAGGCTCATCTCCCGCCTGTATATGGCCGGCCGATGAAGTGTCATATCTGCCGGGAAAAGAATCCTTATTCAAAGCTCTCTTTTGTAAAAGAACTTCTGTCTTGCATCCATTTTTTCGAACCACCCATATATGGGCCGTTCTATGCCTGATTCCCTCAGCGTGAGCCCGAGATCTGGTTACTGTCCCGCCTGCAGGCTGCCCGTTTTCGTCTACGATATCAAAGATTTCTTCTGTCATATCACTCCCATTTTTTCCACACATCCGGCTGATAGCCAACTGTTGACTGCTTTCCGTTTCTCACAACCGGAGTCTTGATTATCTGCTGCGACTCAAGCAGTTTCTCAAGCTTGTCTTCATCAGCAATATACTGAAACAACGCAACCGCATCTTTATCTTTTGCATCAGGATTCACCAAATTTGCAATACCGCCATTGGCTGAAGCAACAGATGTAAGCTCGCCCTTACTCATGCCTTTTTCTTTCATATCAATAAACTGATACTTTATACCACGCTCCTTGAAAAAGCGCTCTGCTTTCTTTGTATCGTTACACTTCTTCGTTCCAAAAATCTGTATATTCATTTATTCCACTCTTTCTGCATTTAATAATGATCAGGAATTGTATATTCTATATTCTTTTTCCAACTTGTGATGTCTCATAATCATAAAAGGCAACGGAACCACAATTCCTCCAAACGAAAATAAAAATTCCAGCATTCCATTGGGCATAATATATCCCATCAAGTAGCAAAGTTCTATGCATATTCCATACGCAACCCAGATTGCACCATGCTTTTTATTCCACTGAATCACATCAGAGATTTCTTCTTTTTTTGGCGGTTCCGTAACATTATAAAATCCAACAGGATTATCTTTTCTATTAAGCTGACAAATACCGATAATGATCATAATTCCGGCCACAATCGATACAACAACCAATCCGATGATCATGCCTGCATCCATACAAAACACCTGCCCTTTCAGTTATATATCTAAACTTATAAACCCCCTATATCCGGATTTATCCTTTCCCAACAAGGTTAGCATATAATTCTTTTCAATTATAGCCTTAAATATCTTCGATTGTATATAACTTACCCATTACCAACTTGCGTAAAAGAAAAAATATCAAACGAACCGTCCCCATGTCACCCCTGCCAATGAAAAAAGCCAAAAGAACCGTTCCTTGACATGTGTCAAATGAACCGTCCCTCTGGCTTCTATGGCTTTTATCTGTAATATACGATTACCGGAGTTTTGCTCTTTGTTGCATTCCATAAGCGTTCAGCAACATCCGGTGGACAGTTAATGCATCCGTGCGATCCGTTATGCTTGTAGATATCGCCTCCGAATTCATGCTTCCAATATGCGTCATGAATACCGATTCCGGCATTATTAAGTCTCATCCAATAATGCACGAGAGTCTCGTAATCATCACCGCGAAGCGTCTTTTCTCTCTGCTTGTCATAAGCACGATAGTATCCGCTCGGGGTTCCGCATCCCTTAGACATATCACCGGTAACAACATCTGTTTCGATAGCGACTTCTCCGTCCACATAGTAATACAGATGCTGATTGGAAACATCCACTTCAATATATGTCTTACCAAGATCCTTCTTGGCGTCGATACAATCAACTTTCTTTTCGTTGGTAAGTTCCCTTATTTCTTCGCCGGTATCATCCTGATTTTCATTATCTCCGTCGTCCTTCTTGTCGTCTTTCTTTTCATCCTTCTTAAGTTCTCCGGGATTTGAAGAAAAAACCTTCTTAAGGTAATTATACTCAGCGACGTTATCAAATATCTTCGGATTACCCGCGCGATTATTCTTGGGAACCATTATCATCTCGACGTCCTCGCCGTTCTTGTACCGTTCAAGAGCGTCCGCGGTATAACCTGCTTTAACCATCTTGTAAAAGAAATCATAGATCCTGGCTTCAGAAATCAAAGGATCGCCATTCTGAGTAACCACGAATCCCTGAAGATTACGCACATCCGAAAGGCCCACTTCGGAACTTCCGGCAATATAACGGCCGCGTCCCGGATTATCGTAATCATAATCCTCCGTTCCTTCCTTCATTTCCTCATTGGTTAGAAGAAATTTACTTGCAGTTCCGTCTTTCAAAGGAATCTTCTTATTTCCATACAAATAAGTAATGTTACAGTTTATAACCGGTTCAATCTTTGAATAAAGATCGATAACCTCCTGCTGAGTTGCATTTGGTTTTATGGGGCCGTAACAATCCTCATAATCCTTAGACGAAAGATCGATGTCAGACGCGGCATTAAGCGCAGCCACATCTACAGCATCAATGATACTTTCCTTATTGGGAACCGACAAAAGTTCGTTTTTCAGCTCATACCCCTTTTCCGTTTTGACAATGGAAACATCAAGCGTATCCTGAGGTACAAATATTTCCCAATCACCGACTATCTTTGCAAGCTTTTTTTCATCACAGGAAATATCAGGCTCAACCTGACCGGTCAGCCCTTTAAAAATATATATCCCCCATGACAAAGCATTCTGATTCTTAATGAACTCTTTAAGCGCTTCCGTATAATCTATCTTAAAATCCATTTCCTTAGCGCTGACAAAAAGTGTTGCTCCACTCTGATCCTTTATGGTTATTCCTTTGTAATCAAACTTATTGCAAAGCTCGGAATTTACCTGATCCACGCTCTTTCCCGTGCAATACACTCCGTTAACCCAAGTGCAACAAGGGAAACCTTTACTATAAAAGTAACCAATGATCATATACAGCACAATCAAACCGGCAAAAGCCGGAACTGCAATTCGCACGATTAATTTAGTTTTATCTTTCATTCACTCTCTCGTATTCCTTAAGCAATCCGTCTGCCGAAAAATCGATTGCTCAGACAGAAAGCTAGTATGGGTAAGTCACATTGCTTCTGTAATAAACAATTACAGGCGTCTGTTCCTTAACGTTTTCATATAGAAGACGAGCTATGTAAGGAGGGCAATTTATGCATCCGTGCGAACCGGATTCGAGATACATATCACCTCCAAACGATTCCTGCCACCATGCATCATGTATACCTACTCCCGTATCGGTCAAACGCATCCAGTATTCGACCGGACATTCATAGTCCTCTCCTACCAATACCTTATTTCTTTGCTTATCATATACATGGAAAAGACCTGCCGGAGTTCCGTGACCTCCGTACATAGTTCCCGATACGATCAACGTATCTATATATACCTCTCCATTCCTATAATAATACAAGTGTTGGTTTGCTATATCAAGTTCTATATATGTTCCGCCAAGCGTCTTCTTGGCATTAAAGAAATCAACTTTCTTGGGGTTCGTAAGATTTCTGGTCTCTTCCTGTTCATACGATCCCGAAAGAAAAGCTTCCTTCAAATGTTTATATTCGGCATTATGGTCAAATATAAAGGTACTTCCTTTTCTGTCTTTACTACAGATTATCTCGACATCTTCACCGTTCTGATACCTTTTAAGCATAGTAGCCGTGTCGCATAATTTCTGCTTCTGGTAAAAGAAATCATAAAGTCTTGCTTCCGATATAAGCGGCTCATTGTCCGAAGTAACCGCAAAGCCTTCAAGGTCACGAACACTGTCGCCGGAAATACCCACTTCATTACTGCCTGAAATAAATCTACCCAGCCCGGGATTTTCATAGTCATAAGTGTCTCCCGAAAGCTGATCGTAAGTCAAAAGAAATCCGTTAACAACCTCGCCCTTAAGCGGAATTGTCTGGTTTCCAAACTGATATGTAATGCCGCAATTAAGGATTCGCTGTAACTTTCCATAAAAATCAACAATAGTCTGCTGTTCCTCCGTAAGCGTAACAGGTTCATAGCAGTCGTCATAAAGTTCGGAAGAAAGATCCAGCTCACTTTGTAACCTTGTAGCCGCACTTCCAACGGTCTTAGCAATATTCTCTTTTATGGGAGTGCTCAAAAGAGTATTCTTAAGTTCATACCCATTCTCCGTATTAACAATGGAAACATCCCTGGTTTCATCAGGAACAAATATATCCCAGCCTGCGATTATATTTTCAAGTTTGTCCTCATCAACACTGATACGTGGCTGTACTGAGCCCGTCAGTCCTTTAAAAACATATACTCCCCATGATAAAGCATTCTGTTCAGAAATAAACTTATTGAGGTCTTCGGTATAATCCACTGTAAATCCGAGGTCCTCAGCACTGATAAACAATGAAGATCCATTTCTGTCAATAACATTTATTCCCTGATACTTAATTGTTTCACATAGTTCGGAATTTACCTCCGCAACACTTTTACCCGTACATTTAATGCCGTTTACTTTAGCTGCGCATGGAAATCCTTTGCTGTAGTAGTACCCGATGATCAGATAAAGCACTACCAACCCCGAAATAATCAGGAGCACAATGCGCCCGATTAATTTTGTCCGTACATTCATTTACTCTCTTTCCCCAAAACATAATTACTTCTCCCCTTCAATATCGCTCGCGTCAAAAGCTTCACTTATAGAAGCTCCTGCAGGTACCATCGGAAATACCTTATCATCCTCTTCAATAACACAATCAAGGACAACAGGTACTTTTGAACCTAACGCCTTCTTAAGAGCAGGTTCTACTTCCTCCTTCTTAGTAATTCTGACAGCCTCACAGCCAAGTGCTTTAGCTACCATACAGTAGTCAACCTTATCTTCGAATACCGTCTGAGAATAATGTTTTTCATAAAACAGTGTCTGCCACTGTCTTACCATTCCCAGAACTCTATTGTTAATGATGATCTCAACAATCGGAAGGCCATATCCCGATGCAGTCGCAAGCTCCTGCATGTTCATCCTGAAACATCCGTCTCCCGTAATATTTACGCAGACCTTATCAGGATTTCCAACCTTTGCACCAATACATGCTCCAAGTCCGTAACCCATAGTTCCAAGGCCACCTGATGTAAGGAACGTTCTCGGCTTTCTGAACTTATAATACTGGGCTGTCCACATCTGATGCTGTCCTACATCAGTCGAGATAATTGCATCGCCCTGCGTAAGTTTGTAAAGCGTCTCGATAATATACGGACAGGTAAGTTTATCCGTCTGATAACTCAGAGGAAATTTTTCCTTGTATCCGTTTATCTTTTCCTTCCACTCGGTATGATCCATCTGATCAAGTTTTGCATTTATCTCAGAAAGAACTTCCTTAAGATCTCCGACTATGGAATAACTTGTTCTGATATTCTTATTGATCTCAGCGGCGTCGATATCTATCTGAAGAATCTTCGCTTTTGATGCAAAAGTCTTAGTGTTTCCGGTTACTCTGTCAGAAAATCTGGCACCTAATGTAACCAGAAGGTCGCACTCACTTACGCCATAATTAGAAGCTTTTGTACCATGCATACCTATCATGCCGGTATAAAGGGGATGTGTACCGTCAAAAGCACCCTTTCCCATAAGTGTGTCGCAGACCGGACAATCAAACTTCTCGGCAAATTCCAATACCTCTTTGGAAGCGCCCGAGATAATAGCACCACCTCCCACATAAATGAAAGGTCTTTTTGCCGCTTTTAACATTTTGATTGTTACATTAATGTTATCATCAGTATATGTCTTTATCGCCGATTTGTCAGCAACTTTTTTAATTTTTTTAAATTCACAGCTTTTTGCTGTTACATCTTTTGTAATATCTACGATAACAGGCCCCGGTCTTCCGGTGCTTGCTATCTTAAATGCTTTCCTCAGAGTATCAGCCAGTTCTCTTACATCTTTAACGATATAACCGTGCTTTGTGATAGGCATGGTTATTCCGGCAATGTCGGCTTCCTGGAAAGTATCTTTTCCCAAAAGAGGAAGATTTACATTACAAGTAATCGCAACCATCGGAACAGAATCCATATATGCCGTGGCAATACCGGTTACAAGATTTGTTGCTCCGGGGCCGCTTGTTGCAAAACATACGCCCACTTTGCCCGTAGATCTTGCATATCCGTCGGCAGCATGTGCAGCGCCCTGCTCATGAGAAGTCCTGATATGAAGGAAATCATCACTCTGTTTGTAAAGTTCATCATATATATTGAGAATACTTCCGCCGGGATAACCGAATATGGTATCGACTCCCTGCTCTTTAAGACACTCTAAAACTATCTGTGACCCGTTTAACTGCATTTTATATGTACCATCCTATATGATTTATTCAAATTATTTTGAAGTTCCGGGAATCTCAAGGATTGCTCCTCTGTTTCCGCTTGTAACAAGTTCTCTGTATCTTGCAAGATAACCCGTTGTAACCTTGGGTTCTCTGGGCTGCCATTTTTCTTTTCTCTTTGCAAGCTCTTCGTCAGAAACCTTAACATTAAGTGCGTTGTTTGGAATATCTATACTGATGATATCGCCTTCTTCAATAAGCGCGATAGGTCCACCAACGGCCGCTTCGGGAGAAACATGTCCGATAGATGCTCCTCTGCTGGCTCCCGAGAATCTTCCGTCTGTGATAAGTGCTACAGACGATCCAAGTCCTCTTCCTGCAATAGCCGATGTAGGATTGAGCATTTCTCTCATTCCGGGGCCACCCTTAGGTCCTTCGTATCTGATAACAACAACATCACCCGCAACTATCTTACCTGTAAGGATTGCTTCAATAGCATCTTCCTCGCAGTCAAATACTCTGGCAGGTCCCTCATGAACAAGCATCTCGGGAACAACCGCAGACTTCTTTACAACACCTGTATCGGGAGCGATGTTACCCTTAAGAACAGCGATTCCGCCCGACTGCATGTAAGGATTCTCGATAGGTCTGATAACTTCCGGATTAAGATTCTTTACACCCTCAAGATTTTCCTTGATTGTCTTACCTGTAACCGTAATAAGATCTGTATTGATAAGATTCTTTTTAACAAGCTCAGACATAACCGCAAGCACACCGCCCGCCTCATTAAGATCTTCCATATATGTGGGACCTGCAGGTGCAAGGTGGCAAAGATTAGGTGTTCTGCTTGATACTTCATTTGCAATCTCCATATCAAGATCCACACCTGCTTCATGTGCGATTGCAGGAAGATGAAGCATCGTATTTGTGGAACATCCAAGAGCCATATCCATAGCCATGGCATTCATAAATGCCTCTTTTGTCATAATATCTCTGGGTCTGATATTCTTCTCTATAAGATTCATTACCGCATAGCCCGCATGCTTGGCAAGTCTGATACGTGCGGAATATACGGCGGGAATTGTTCCGTTTCCGGGAAGTCCCATTCCGATTGCTTCTGTAAGACAGTTCATTGAGTTTGCTGTATACATACCCGAACATGAACCGCAGGTAGGACAAGCCTTCTCTTCATATTCACAAAGCTTCTCGTTAGTCATCTTTCCTGCAGAAACACTTCCGACAGCCTCAAACATAGAAGAAAGTGAAGTCTTGTGTCCATCTACTCTTCCTGCCATCATAGGGCCGCCTGATACAAATACTGTAGGGATATTAACCCTTGCAGCAGCCATGAGAAGACCGGGAACATTCTTGTCGCAGTTGGGAATGCATACCATTCCGTCAAAAGCATGTGCCTTTGCAAGACACTCTGTGCTGTCCGCGATAAGGTCTCTTGTTACAAGAGAATATTTCATTCCGATGTGTCCCATTGCGATACCGTCACATACAGCAATAGCGGGAACAACAACAGGCATACCGCCCGCTTCTGCTACCGCAAGTTTTACAGCTTCCGTGATCTTATCAAGATTCATATGTCCGGGAACTATTTCATTAAAAGAACTAACAATTCCAATAAGAGGTTTTCTTCTCTCTTCTTCTGTAAATCCAAGAGCATTAAACAAACTTCTGTGAGGAGCCTGCTGAACGCCCTCCATAACTCTGTCACTGTTCATAGCCATAATCTTTTCTCCTTTTACTTAGTATATAAAATAAATTTGTCATTTTCGTATCTTACGTGCATCGAAGATAAATAATCCCAATCAATCGTCCTGTATGTCTGATAGAATTTCCAAAGATCGTCTCCGTTATAATTCGGATTGAACATATTCTTATCAAGCAGTACGCAATCGGCACCTTTAACATCCGTCTTGTTGCAATCAATATTCCATCCAAACTTAAGAAGATATTGCTGATCGCAATCCAGCACTGCAATGCTTTGCCTCTTTGTCACTTCAGCGACATAAAGCGTATTAAACACATTATTTTCTCTTTCAGCTATCTGACAACTAAATCCCGGGTCAAAAAATCTGAAAATAAAAAGAATCACTATTACAATAACCGGAATATATACTCCGATACCCGAATACCATTTATCGCCCTTCTCCACCGTCTCGATCTCTTCATGAGACTTAACGCCCTCAACACCTTTTGCGCTGAGTTTCCTCCGGTTATAAAGCCTTATACTCACATTTATGAGTCTTTCAAGCGCTGTACAGACGCACAAGACGATAACAAATGCGATATAACCAAAAACGCGAAGATATGGCAATGTACGGAGCGAAAGCAAAACAATGCCAAGAAACATCAGGTTTACGATAACAACAAGATTGATTACCGTCCTGCTGTACTCAAAATGCTTAAAGCATTCATAAAACAAACATCCCAGACTGATAAGCAGGAATAATAGTGTCATAATGCTAAACTTCGGCACCAAAGAATTCAGAAGGCTCATAAACCATGACCAGATTCTGTGTCCGAAAACCGGCAAAGAAAGCTTCTGAATATATGAATGGGATATCATATATCTCATCCCCGTCAGGATAGCTTTATGAGGTGCTTTCATAATAACACTAAAATGAGATAATTCAAAAAATCCGGAATTTTCCGAAGTCACAAGTATGTTCGAACCGATTGCGAGCCATATTATCATATACAGCAATATGACGATAGTCATGGAAACCACAGCGGTATCCAAAAGTTTACGGAGTTTACCGTAATAGATATTCTCGGAAATCGAGCTGTATACGCCCTTACTCCTCATCGCGTTGATAAAAAGAAATATCGCACCCGAAGCCCAAACCGGCACTACCCAGTAGATGCTGCTCGGAACAATATACATTCCAAGGACCAGAGTTCCTCCGAACAAAAAATAATACGACTTCTTTTCGGTTCCGAGCCTGCAAATATAACCGATATAATATATCGAAAGTAAAAAGCAGGTCGTTGCAAGTGTATATCCTCTTCCGAGAACGCTGTAATCATTTACTATCTGCATCGATGCATAAAGAACCACAGCTCCGAACGGTATCGCATGCGAATAATATTTTCTGCATATCCTGTAAACCAGAATAAGATTTGCAATAGCCGCAACATACGATACGCCCCGTAATGCAATATAAGAATTACCAAAGCGGTAAAGCATCGAAGACAGTATCGAATAACCCACATGATTATTCGGAAGAGGCCAATGTACCGCTGAATACAAAGGCCCTTTCGAAATAAAATAATAAAATGTGTACAGTTCGTCGTAATTCGGAGATATTGCGAACATTCTCCACAGATAGTAAGAAGCCATCGCAATAACAAAAAGCGTAACTGCCATTCCTTCGGGGCTTTTCGGAAGAAGCTCATTTATTTTCTTTTCAGTTTTAGCAATTGCTGATACGCTCAACCAATAAGTCTCCCATCATGCGACAACCGACGAGTTTAAAGTTATCTTCCCCGCCCTTAGGCATAAGATCCGTTGTCCTGTAACCGTCTTCCAAAACCTTACGAACGGCATTTTCTATAGCATCCGCTTCCTTATCAAGGTTAAAGGAATATCTGAGCATCATTGCTGCAGAAAGCACGGTAGCAATAGGATTAGCAATATCTTTTCCCGCAATATCAGGGGCGCTTCCGTGACTGGGCTCGTACAATCCAAAGCTTGTATCATTAAGTGAAGCACTGGGAAGCATTCCGATAGATCCCGTGATCATACTTGCTTCGTCCGAAAGAATATCACCGAACATGTTCTCGGTAAGAACGACATCAAACTGTGTAGGCTCCTTTACAAGCTGCATTGCGCAGTTATCTACGAGCATATGCTCAAGTGTTACATCGGGATAATCCTTCTTTACTTCCTCAACAACTTTTCTCCAAAGTCTTGAAGAATCAAGAACGTTTGCTTTATCTACGCTTATAACGCTCTTTCTGCGCTTTCTTGCAACATCAAAAGCTCTTATTGCAATCCTTCTGATCTCACTCTCTTTATAAACAAGAGTATCTGTCGCAACCTGCTCGCCGTTCTCTTCCTTTGTCCATCTCTCACCAAAGTAAAGACCGCCTGTAAGCTCTCTCATAATAAGCATATCAAAACCTTTATCCGCAACAGCTTCTTTTAAAGGACAAGCATCCTTAAGCTGAGGATAAAGATATGCAGGTCTTAAGTTGGCAAAAAGATTAAGTGATTTTCTGAGCTTCAAAAGACCTGCTTCAGGTCTGAGTGAAGGCTCAAGTTTATACCATGGGGATGTTGATGTATTTCCGCCGATTGATCCCATAAGTACGGCATCGGCAGCCTTTGCATCTTCAATAGCCTCATCAGTAAGAGGCACACCGTGAACATCTATTGAGCAACCGCCCATCAGAATATCCTTATATTCAATGGAGTGTCCAAATTCCGAAGCAACTTTATCAAGTACTTTCTTTGCTTCCGTAACAATTTCAGGTCCTATTCCGTCACCAGGAATACATGTAATATTAAGCTTCATACCCGTATCTCTTTTCTATAATGTATTTTTTAAGTCATAATTTAATGATTTTCATCTCATTATGCAATAAAGCCCGATTGAGTGCGCAAGCACCAATCAGGCTTAACAGAATCAAAATTTAATTACTTTTTCTTTGAATTCTTTGAATCCTTGGTGCTATCGTTTGAAGAAGCGATCGCGTCCTCGGGCTTCTCAACTTCAACAATTGCATCCTTAACCATAGGGATACGACAATTCTTATTGTTACCAAACTCAACAATAACCATCTCGTCGTTGATGTCAATAACAGTTCCGATAAAACCACCTGTGGTTCTCACGCTGTCACCTACAGCCAAAGAAGCCAAAACCTGAGCCTTCTGCTTACGTTCTTTGCTGTTGGGACGAACCAGCAGAAAATAGAAAACTGCCATTACCACAGCATAAAAAAGTAATGTCGGGATAACTGCAGAACTTGCAGAAACAGGTTCTGCCGCTGCTTCAGTAAAATATAATAACATAACATCCTCCAAAAGCTTATTCTTTAATTATATACCAAACAATAATACTAGAAAGAAACGGCAAATTCAAGTAGTCAAAATTCATCTGCATACATTACAAATTTAACCTTTTCTCCAATTTCTTGCAATATTATATGACTCGCTTGATGTAGCCGAATCAAACTCTGACATGCTCTCCAAAGTTTTCTTCTTGTAATCCTGATAATTATTGCTTCTTATCGCTTCTCTTATCTCTTTTACCAGATTATTGTAAAAGTACAGGTTATGAAGAACGCAAAGCCTCATTCCAAGCATCTCTCCTGCTTTAAGAAGATGCCTTATATATGCCTTGGAATAGCTCCGGCACGCGGGACATTGACAGCCCTCTTCAATAGGCGTGTCATCAAGCTCATATCTGGCATTTAATATATTGATATGACCTCTCTTGGTATACAGATGTCCGTGTCTTCCGTTTCTGCTTGGATAAACGCAGTCAAAAAAGTCTACTCCCCTGTCCACGGCTTCAAGGATATTTGCCGGTGTTCCGACACCCATTAGATATGTCGGCTTATCCTCGGGAAGAAAAGGCACAACATGTTCAAGAACATCATACATTTCCTCGTGGCTCTCACCGACCGCAAGTCCTCCGACAGCATAGCCGTCAAGATCCATATCTGCGATTCTCTTGGCATGCTCTATCCTGATATCGTTAAATATAGCTCCCTGATTGATTCCAAAAAGCATCTGATGTGGATTAACCGTATACTGAAGGCCGTTCAGTCGGTCCATCTCTTTTTTGCATCGCTCAAGCCATCTTGTCGTTCTGTCCACAGACATCTGCACATATTCGTGCTCAGCCTTAGCAGAAGGACACTCATCAAAAGCCATCGCGATGGTCGATCCCAAATGGGACTGTATCCTCATACTCTCCTCAGGGCCCATGAACAGTTTATGTCCGTCAATATGCGAATGGAAGTATACTCCTTCCTCTTTTATCTTTCTTGTCTTAGCAAGAGAAAAGACCTGGAATCCACCCGAATCTGTAAGAATAGGCTTGTTACACGACATAAACTTATGAAGTCCGCCCATTCTGTATACCAGATCGTCTCCCGGTCTCAAATGCAAATGATACGTATTTGAAAGAACAACCTGAGTGCCGATATCCTCGAGATCTCTTGTAGATACTCCTCCCTTTATAGCCGCAACCGTTGCGACATTCATAAATACAGGAGTCTGTATTTCACCGTGAACGGTGGAAAAAGTAGCGCTCTTGGCGTTCCCGTCCTTATTTACAATTTTGTACATATAAATCCTCTAATTAACATAAGTATTCCAGAATTCTTCCAGACAGATACCATTTTCGTGTATAACAGTCGCCGCGTCAACCCCCACATATCTAAAATGCCAGGGTTCGAATTCAATACTTGTAATATTCTCTTTTCCGGCAGGGTATCTTAAAATAAATCCGTACTTATAGCTGTTGTCGGCAAGCCATTTTCCGGCGCGTGTATTACCAAATCCCTCATCAAGACTTGAATATCCTTCCGTTATGATATCAATTGCAAGGCCGATCTGATGCTCGGAAGAACCTGGAACGGTAACCGCCTGGGAAGCAAGATTATACGCTTCCATATAGTTCATTCCGCCTTCCATGTACCTGCTGACTTTGTTGTTAAAAAGCATCGTCTGCCTGTCTCTGTCCCTGTAGGGAGAACAGATAATAAGTGCCACTCCGTCCGCGTTTGCGGCTCTCATCATTTCAAGAAGCGGAGCAATTATCCTCTCATCGCATCTCATCGTACCGCTTATGGTTCCGAGTGGAAATTCATAATCATCAGGAATCGGATGCTGCTTATTTACAAGCATTATCTTCCAGTCGCTGCCGTCAAAATTAATCTCATCCGGATTCGAAAGATCTGTCCCTTCATCCGTCTCCTCGGTCACTGCTGAGCCATCCCCCGTTGCTTCAAGAATTTCAGAAAGAGAGGCCTGCTTCTCGGGATTAAAATGCTCAGCCTCCGCTACATCGGGATTCTCACTTTCCATCGCTTCCCTGATAAGTTCGGAATCAATATCCTGACTGACTGCAAGTTCCGCATCAGACTCGGCAACTTCCTCACCAGAAAGCACTTCTTCCGAATCGGAAGAATATCCGTCAACGCTCACATCCGACGCAAAACTGATATTAAGTGACATCGCAGGATACGAAAAACTGCTGCTAAAAACAAAAAACAACAGTCCGCAGGCAAGACAAATATACCTCTTACTGCTTCTGTAAAAGTAGAAAAGGATATCATAAAGTGCGATTGCCGCAAAAGCATAAAAGATACCCAAAAAGCAAAACGCTTTATGCTTTCTGTTAAATTTTTTTACCTTGGAAAAGATCTTGTTCTTATAAGCAAGCTTCATCTGCAAGCTACTAGCGTTCATATCGGAAATCCCCTCTCATTTCGGATACTTGGCTTGTAATATGACAACGCGTATAATATGATATGTTATACGCATTTATTGCTTAGAAATCTATATCATATTATATAACACTTTACCGTATATTTCATCATTTTTTATAGCTGATAATGCGCCACAATGCGCTATATCATATATTTTATTTCAATAATTTTTGTCAACATGAAAGGATACCTATGTCAGGTTCAACACTCGGAAAAAACATTACAATATCAACATGGGGAGAATCTCACGGCGAAGCGCTCGGAGTCGTTGTTGACGGCTTCCCCGCAGGACTCGATCTCACCAAAGAAGATATTCAAAAATTCCTCGACAGAAGAAAACCCGGAACTTCATCTGCCACAACATCAAGAAAAGAAGACGACGAAGTCTGCATACTCTCCGGAATATTTGAAGGTAAGACAACCGGAACCCCCATTTCCATGATGGTAAAAAATACTTCTCAAAGATCTTCCGACTACAGTGAGATTGCAAGCTACTATCGCCCCGGCCACGCCGACTACTGCTTTGATGAAAAATACGGCTTCAGAGACTACAGAGGCGGCGGACGCTCTTCAGGCAGAGAAACGATAGGCAGGGTTGCCGCAGGTGCTCTCTGTCAGAAACTGCTGTCCGAAATGGGAATCGACGTTTATGCATACACACGCTCTATCGGAGATGTGGAGATCGATGACGAAAAATTTGACAGAAATGCAATATATACAACACCAACATCCATGCCCGATACCGAAGCGGATAAAAAAGCTATGGATCTTATCATGAAATGCCGCGAAAACATGGACTCAATAGGCGGTGTTATAGAATGCCGCATAAAAGGCGTTCCCGCAGGAATCGGCGAACCTGTTTTCGATAAACTTGATGCTCTCCTTGCAAGAGCTGTCATGAGTATCGGTGCCGTTAAAGCCGTCGAGATAGGTTGCGGAACCAAAGCAGCGAAACTATACGGCTCGGAAAACAACGACGAATTCATTTATGAGAACAATTCTGTTTCTAAAAAAACAAATAACTCAGGAGGAATTCTTGGCGGAATGTCAGACGGAAGCGAGATTGTAATCAGAGCTTATGTAAAGCCGACTCCCAGCATTGCACGTTCACAGAACACCGTAAACAAATCGAATGAAAATATATCAATAAATATAAAAGGCCGTCACGACCCCGTTGTGGTTCCGAGAGCCGTTGTTGTAGTTGAGAGCATGTGTGCTTTCACACTCCTCGACCTTTTGATCTCCAACATTTCCGCAAAAGCCTCAAACATAATAAACTTCTACAAGAAGTAAAAAACTTTTTTGCAAAAAAGAAAAAGCCTGTAAATACAAACTCTTTAAAAGAATGTATTTACAGGCTCTATTTTTTTACAGGACACTAATTTATATCATCCCTCTAATTTGTGGAATACAATGCAGTTAGGTCTATTTACATGTTCTTCGGGTCCGTTCATTACAAGCGTTCCAGCCTCAAGATCAACCTTAAAAAATGTAAGCGAATCCGACTCATGATTGAGTGATACAAGATGCTTATTGTCAGGGAACAAAGCAGCATCCTTAGGATATTCGCCCGCGATCGGAAGCTGGATCTTCTTTGTCAGAAGTCCCGTCTCCTTATCAACCTTGTAAATAATTACATTGTTCTCTCCCGCTGTAGAACTTACGAGATAGTTATAATCCTCGGAGAATGTAAGCGCACTGCTTGCAACACCGATAGAATCAGCTTCATCTGAATTAGATACGGTCTGAATCTTGTTAAATTCGGGATCGCCGTTATTGTCTGTATACTCATATACTTCAATGCCGCATTTCTGCTCAAGACAAACATAAAGAAATCTTCCGTCTTTGGAAAACTGCATATGTCTGGGTGAAGATTCCTGGTCACAGTGAATAACATCAACCTCTTTGATCTTACCGGACTCAACATTGAGAGAATATACATTAACTCTGTCCATTCCAAGATCGGCTGCAAGGAGATACTTATTATCCTTAGATACTTTTATACACTGTACATGAGGCACGTGATTTCTTCCGGCTGCTGTTCCGAGACCCTTATGATATCTCTCATCGGTGATCTCACCGATACTTCCGTCTTTGTTAAGCTTAAGGATTGTCACCTTACCGTCATGGTATCCGGCTGTCAAAAGATAATTGTCTTCCTGATCCATATTGAGATAACATCCACGCATTCCGTTGATCGAAGCCTCATTTAAGAATTCAAGGCCTCCGTCGGGCAGAATATGATAAGCCTCGACACCCGCATCCGTAATGGAATACAGAGTCTTCTTATTGTGAGATATTCCGATATAAGATGAATTGGTTATTTCAACCTTCTGCTTCTCCTTAAATCTGCCGTTTTTCATATCAACGTCATAAATTTTAATTCCAAATTTGGAACCAAGTCCGGAAGTGTAGCTAGATACATAAGCCACATACTTGTCTTTTCCAGCCATTTTACAACATGCCTCCTGAATGTATATTTATATAATAATTACCAGTTTTTATACTTGCCGTTTACGCATACTCCGACAAATCCGTTTGCTGTCATAACAGCCTTGTCTGATTCAGAAATAACAGGTGCGGAATCAGTTGCCGATACAACATCAAAATACTTGGAACCTTCATTTACGGCAACACCCTTTAAAGAAATTGTTGCCATCTGTCCGTTTCCGTTTGTAAGAGAGAAAGATGCCATTGCAACATCCTTATCGTTATAAAGCATTGCAACGTTTCCGTTCTTCTTTACAGTTCCTGTCGCTTTCTTTGCAAGCTCAACCTGAACAGACTCTGAAGTCTGAGCGGCATTTCCTACGCGAACAAGAACCTCATCGTATGTGCCGTCTGACTGAACCTTTTCATCATCAATGTAGAAATAGAAAGGTACGTCTTTAGCCTGCTCATCGGCGCCAACATGGAAAATAACATCCTGTGTTCCGCTCTTAAATGAGCACTCAAGATATGTTCCGTTACTTGTGTGAGGTCCAAGATGATATGTATAGTTAAATTTTGACCTCATATGCATTGTGTGTTCGCTTCCTGCGTTCATATTAATTACAGTATCCCCAAAGTCAAAGTACATGGGAAGATCACTTTCTGCATGTGCATTAACAGACATGAGCGATCCCGCAACCAAAAATGTACCAAGCGCAGTAATAAGATTTTTTTTCATTCCAGTCATAAATTTTTCCTCCGTGTCTAACAACAATCTTATTTTCTCTTCTCTTTTTATATTTATAATTATATATTCTCGAATGTAAAATTCAAGAAAATGGCAATCACGCCCGTTCATTATAAATACCTAATCTCAATATTATCGGCATCTGACGATACATCTGCTCTTGCCCCCATTACAACGGGAAGCATCGGATCGATATGCCCGATATCCGCATCAAAGATTATAGGAGCCCCATAATCCTGCAAAAGATCCGTAAGTGCGTTAAATCTGTCAACGCCCATCATATCTCCGTCAAAGCATCCGTTTGACCTTCCGACAATAAATCCACCGACATTTTCAAACCAGCCGGCTTCCTTCATATTCCAGATTGCTCTTCTGTAGCTCATAGGATTGAGCTCACAGTTTTCGATAACCCACAAAATTTTATCATCACATTTTTTTACAAAATCTGCGACTTTATCAAATCTTGTTCCTATCATATTGGCCATTACGTCGACGCAACCGCCGAGCAGGATTCCCTGCATACTTACTTTGCCATCTGTCTTCTCGGCTTTCTTTGAAGAACAATCGTAATTGGTCAAAACTTTTTTCGCATCGCAGTTGTATACAAAAGGCTTGGAATAATCTATTTCCTCTTTTTCTTCTTTAGGCTTTACAAATTTGTCATAGCCCTTAAATACCTTCTTTGTTCCCTCAAGCAATGCGAAGGCGTCATTCTCGGTACCTTCCCATTCTTTGGCATATCCCGTAATATTTGGGCCGTAAATCCCACATGTATTTGCGATAGTAACAAGCGGAAGCAAAAAGCTCGTATTGTCGGAATATCCGACAAACCACTTGGGCCTGGCGCTTTTTATAATCTCAAAATCAACATTTGAGATAGTCTCAACCATGAGCTCTCCGCCGCCCGCAGAGATAATCGCATCAATATCGTCTCTCTTATAAAAATCCGTAAGCTCGGCACCTGTAACTTTGGGATCGGTGCTTATTCCAAGTCCGTCTCCCATCCTTGCCGTCTTACCCTCGATAATATTGTAACCTCTGCCTTTTATCCTGTTCTCGGCAATATCTATCAAAAAACTATACGGTTCTATGGCCGCACCAAATGAAGGAGCGGTTATTCCTATGGTGTCACCTTTCTTTATGCTGTCCGGTTTTCTTATCATCTTCTCCTCGTTCTCTTGCTTGAATCATCTCCAAACAATCCTCTTGAGTTTCCTTTTCCTTTCGATCTCATTTTGGAATAATCAGCCCTGAATTCATCGCCGAATTCTTCCCTGAACTCTTCTTCGAAATCATCTCCGAAACCCTCGTCAAAGTCGTCATCGTACTCTTCTTCAAAGCCTTCTATATATTCTTCCTCATAGTCATCATGATACTCATCATCGTTAAAATCGTTGTCAAAATCGTCTTCAAGCTCATCTTCGAAATCATCTTCATATTCATCCGAAACATTCTTCCTTGAAGCAGTTCTCGGATTTTTCCTGAGATTCTTTATAGATTCGCTGAATGACTCTCTTTTCGGAGTTCTTTTAGGCTCCTCTTCCTCAAAATCCTCGTCAAAATCATCCTGAGTTCTTCTAAACGATTCTCTTTTGGGTAATTTTGAAAGTTCTCTGGTAGGTTCGGGTTTTCTGAGTGAATTGTTTATCGATTTCTTTATTGCTTCTCTTCTGGCAACTTTGCTCGAAACCATATCAAGATCATCATCCTGATCTTCATCAAAATCCAGATCAATATCTATGTTTCTCTTTGCTCTTCTGTCTGATTCTCTTCTTAATTCTCTCTTGGAGTCACGTGCTGACTCCCTTGAAGCTTCTCTCGAAGATTCTCTATCGGATTCTCTTGAAGCTTTTCTCAAAGATTCTCTCCCTGATGCTCTTGAAGTTTCCCTTGCTGACTCTCCGGAGGATTCGCGTGAAGTTTTCCTTGAAGGTCTTCTTACAATCTCTTCCTCTTCTTCATCGTCTTCGTCATCTTCAAATTCATCTCTTTCATCTCTGTATTTCTCTTCAAGATAATCGGATGAAATTCTTGAATAAACCTTTTTGTAATACTTATTCATCTTGATGCAGTCAAGATAAGATATGGGATGGCCTTCTCCATGACGAAGAGCAGCAAGATAAGCGATACATCCCTTATCCAGAACTATAGACGCGGCAACCGCATCCTCCAAAGTCTCACCTATACAATAAGCACCGTCATTAAGCGCAAAAACTGCATTGGAATTTTTCTTGATATTATGATAACTGTGTCCGTCTTTTCCGTGCTCGTTACTCGGAATCTTAACGCTATATCCGACAAGCTCCGCAAAGTCGAACAAAAGAGGTCTCAAATGAGTCGCGGTTCTTGATACCGTCATAACCGCGTCAGACTTATTGTGAACTATGTATTTTACATCCGGTCTTCTGTCATAGATTTCTCTGTGAATATGCTTAACACGCTCAGGTGTATCTTCGACATCATAAATAATCTCATCGCCTTCAAGATGGCTTCCGAAGCCCTCTTCAACGCCATGATACATATCGGTCTTACATACATCCATAAGGAAATTATCACAGGCATCCTCAATTCTCTCGATATTCTCAATGACTTCATCGGAATTTGCTCCCATGAACAATGCACCGTGATTAGACAAGATAAAACTGTCAGACTCCCTGTTTTTCTTTATGGTCGCAGCAACATTTCCCGCAAGTTTGGCACTTCCGGGATAAGCATAAGGAACACAGGGGATGACAACATCCTCATCCTCAACATATGTATATATTCTTTTAAGTCCCAAAACTCCGGCACATGAAGCAAAAACCTGATGTGTGAGAGCAACAAACTCCACATCTTTTCTGGTTCTGTAGCAAGCCGCATGCACTCCTCTTTCATAAGACGGATCATACTCTCCCATGAAGTTCAGATTTTTGAGATTAACAAGGCAAATCATATCCGGCGTCATATCTTCATATCTGATACCGCTCGGAGTTATCAAAAAGATTTCCTTGTCGACTCTGCAGCTAACACTTCCCCATGTACGTGGTAAATAGCCTTTTTTATGCAACTCATTCGCCACATCTATGACATGCTGTTTTTCCTCAAGAAATTCAGAATCTTCTTTTCTACTTTTCATTACCTGATCTGTCCCTCTCCGACAATTTGATACTTATAGGATGTAAGTTCTTTAAGTCCCATCGGTCCGCGCGCATGAAGCTTCTGCGTGCTTATACCGATCTCTGCTCCGAATCCAAACTCAAATCCGTCTGTAAATCTCGTTGAAGCATTTACATATACACAAGCAGAATCAACTCTTTCAAGAAATCTCTTTGCAGTCTCTTCATTCTCTGTAACGATGGCATCCGAGTGACTTGTATTATACTTGTTTATATGATCGATGGCTTCATCGACATTCTTAACTGTTTTAACGGAAATAATATAATCAAGGAACTCTTTTCCAAAATCCTCTTCAGTAGCGGAAACGGCACTGTTCATAAGCTTACGGCTTTCCTCGTCGCCTCTTATCTCAACATTGTGCTCGTTCATCGCTTTTTCAAAAAGAGGAAGGAACTTATCCTTAATATCCTCATGGACAACCAGAGATTCAGCGGCATTACATACGCCTATTCTCTGAGTCTTGGCATTGATAATGATAGGGATTGCCTTGTCAATATCGGCATCCTTATCTACATAGATGTGACAATTACCCGTACCTGTCTCGATAACGGGAATAGTAGAATTCTCAACCACAGCATTTATAAGTCTTGCACTTCCTCTGGGAATAAGAACATCTATGTACTCATTCATCTGCATAAACTTAGTCGTAACTGCTCTGTCCGTATCTTCAATGAGCTGAATCGCATCGGGATTGATACCGCATTCCGAAAGTGCAGCTCTCATAACATTTGCAATCTGAATATTGCTGTCTATGGCATCGCTTCCGCCTTTTAAAACAACGGCATTACCTGCTTTAAAAGTAAGCGCAAAAGCATCAGCCGTAACATTGGGCCTTGCTTCGTAAATTATACCGATAACACCCATAGGAACCCTGACTTTCTTTATCTGAAGCCCATTGGGACGTGAAAAGCTATCGATAACTTCTCCTATAGGATCGGGAAGAGCCGCAACCTGCCTAAGTCCCTCAGCCATAGCTTCAATTCTTTTTTTATCAAGAAGAAGTCTGTCCAAAAGACCTTTGTGCATTCCGTTTGAAACGCCTCTCTCATAATCCTTCGCATTTGCTGCGATAATACTGTCTGCCTCGGCAACAAGTTTATCAGCAACCGCAAGAAGAGCGTCATTTTTCTCTTTCGTGGTAAGACACTGAATCTCGTATTTTACTTTTTTAGCTTTTTTACAAATCTCAATAAGTTCCATCTATGTTCTCCAGCTCCTTTATTTCTCGTGAATGATACTCTTTACGGGAATATCATATTCACTCGGTATAATCTCATCAACAATCTGAATCTTATAGCAAAGTGCCACTGTATCGGCATAGCTTACTTTTGAGAGAAATCTGTCGTAGAATCCTCCCTTATAACCTATCCTGTTGCCTTTCTCATCAAAAGCAACTCCCGGAACGATGACCATTGTCTTTCCGGCATTTTCACCGTCTATCCGGCGAACATTTGATTCATCGGCATAAAAATCCGGATCGAATATCTCACTGTCATCCCTGATCTCCGGTTCCATAAGACCGTAATCACCCGGAACAAGATTTTCCGGCTCGTATATCCTCACAAACTTCATTATGCCGTTTTTCTTATCTGTAACCTTAGGGCAAAAAACTCTTTTCCCAAGTGCAAGCGCATCAAGAATGATCTCATCTGTCTTAACTTCATTTCTGACAGAGGCGTATGTAAGAATATTGGAAGCCTCGATATATTCGGGTCTTGTGACAAGTTCCTCGAAAATCTCCCTGCTTTTTACCTCAATCTTATATACACTGAGTTCGTCTCTTTTTTGTAAGACATCTTTTCTTATTAAGTCTTTTTCCATCGGTACCTTCCATTGTATTTGAATCAGCGCAAAGTTTCTACTAATTTTTTTGCAATAAATTCGGCTATCTTGATACCATCCATAGCTGCAGACATGATTCCGCCTGCATATCCGGCTCCTTCACCGCACGGATAAAGCCCTTTAATATTTTCTGACTCACCGCTCTGCGTACGATTAATTCTTACTGGCGACGAAGTTCTTGTTTCCACACCGGCTATAAGAGCATCCGGTGAATTATATCCCTTTATCATTGTACCGAACTTCTCCATTCCTTCAACAAAGGATTTATTAAGATCGTCCGGTAAGATCTCATGAACATTTGAAAAAACATACGCGCCCTTCGTGTTGGGCTTGCATACATCTCTGAATCTGACAGGTTCTTTCGGATTATTTTTATCGCCCGTCTTATCTCCAAACGGAGAGACCGCTTTCTTAAAATCTTCGTAGTACTCAACGGGAATCTTTCCTCCGCCAAGTTCATATGCTTTTTCTTCAAGTTTTCTCTGAAACTCAACTCCCGCAAGAACATCATCGGATCCGAAATCTTTAGGATCGACCGTGATTATGATCGCAGAATTGGCATTTTCGGAATCTCTGCCGCTGTAACTCATTCCGTTTACGGCAAGTCTCCCCTCCTCGGACGAAGCATTGACGACATACCCTCCGGGGCACATGCAAAAAGAGTAAACACCGCGCCCCTCTTTTGTATTCATAACAAGTTTGTACGAAGCAACAGGGAGCGACTTTGGCTCCTCGATTCCGTACTGCGAAAGATTTATCAGCTTCTGCGGATGTTCAACCCTAAATCCGACTGCAAAAGGCTTCTTCTGCATCGATACTTCTCTGTCTTTTAGCATTGAAAAAGTATCTCTCGCACTGTGTCCTATAGCAAGAACGGCTATATCAAACGGAATCTCCGCGCCGTTTGCAACAAGAGCCTTCACGCCTCCGTCTTTGCTTAAGACAATATCCGTAACCTGCGTCTCAAATCTAAACTCGCCGCCGAGAGAAATTATCTCATTTCTCATATTTTTTACGACTTTTCTGAGTACGTCCGTTCCGATGTGAGGCTTCGCGTCATACATTATCTTACTATCTGCTCCGAAAGCAGTAAACAGGGACAAAGCTTTTCTTCCTCTTCCGTCCTTGTCTTTTACCATTGTATTTAGCTTGCCGTCAGAAAAAGTTCCGGCTCCGCCTTCTCCAAACTGCACATTGGTGCGGGTATCAAGCTTTCCCGTCTCCCAGAACTTTTCGACTATTTCCTGCCTCTTGTCGACATCGGCGCCTCTCTCAAAAACAACAGGCTTAAAGCCGTTTGATGCAAGCATATATGCGCAAAAAAGTCCCGCAGGCCCGGATCCTATAACAGCGATCCTTGTATCCAAAGCCTTTGAAGGCATATCGCCCTCAATTCCCGCTCTTTCCAAAAAATTGTAAGTAACGGGAGTAACGACCGTGATTCCTTTATCCTTCGCTCTTGAAACAATTTTTTCCTCAGCCTTTTTGTCGGAAGCTCCCTTTACGGAAACATCGATCATAAAGACGTCTACTATCTGAGGTTTCTTTCTTGCATCTATCGACTGACGCATTATAACAATGTCTTCGATATCATTTTCCGTTATACGCAAAAGCTTTGCTGCCTTTTTCTTTAAGACATCGCAAAGCTCATTATGACTGCGCATATTTTTACCGTCATTAAGTAATTTAATCTGATTGATCCTTATCATATAATTCCTATTTCCAAATGCCCTTACATTGAAGCCGCCGTACCTGCTATACTTCCGCTCGTCCATGCAAACTGAAGATTGTATCCGCCGCATCTTCCGTCAACATCAAGAAGTTCTCCGACAAGGTATACTCCGGGAAAGCCAACAACCGACATGTCGTCGCCGATATCACCAAGGCTCATTCCGCCTGTCGTCACCTGTGACTGAATATAGCCATAGCTCTCTTTAAGATTAAAACGTATATCTCTGTATCTGTCCAGTATACACGATACCATGCTGTCTGCAATATTCTTCATATGCATGACCGGCGACAGTTTCATCTTTTTAAGCACCGTCGAATTTATATTGCTGTTTGCAAACCCAAGCAAAAACTCCTCAAGAGTTCTGTTATCGCGAAGCTTATACATATCCCGTTTAAGGGCTTCAAAATCTTCTTCGTCATATTCGGGGAAAAAATCTACCGAAGCGACCACGGGCTTTTTCTCAGAAACAAACTTGATTATTTCCCTGCTTGCCTGCATTACGGGTATTCCCGATATTCCATCCCTGGATATCTGAAGTTCTCCGCTCTCCGAAGTCAAAAGCTCATCTCCGAGATAAAAAGAAATCCTTGCAGCAGCTCTTACTCCCGCATCCGGCATGCCTCCGTCATCCTCGCACTTAAATCCGACAAGAGCGGGATATGTATCTTTAAGATTCATTCCAAGCTGCTTGCAGATATAATATCCGTCTCCGGTTGACATTGTGCTCTTTGCACCGGAAAGCGATCCGAGCGCAAGAATAACGGCATCTGCTTCGTATTTATCCTTGTTTGTCACAAGGACATACGACGATTTCTCATTTTCAGCCTTTTTAACAGCCTTAACCTGACTTTCCGTGATAACATTCACATTAAGTCTTTTAAGCTCGTTTATGAGCGCATTAACGACCGTAGAAGCCTGTCCCGAAACAGGATAGATATACCCGTCTTCACTCTTTACAATTACCCCCAGTGATTTAAAAAACTTTATCGTCTCTTCGGGGCCGTAAAGTGAAAGCCAGTTCTTCATCCGTCCCTGCGCAGCCTTGTTATAGTATTCAGGGCGCATATCGAGATTGGTAAGATTGCATCTTCCGTTTCCGGTAACGGAAAGCTTTTTTCCAAGCCTTGTATTCTTCTCAACAATCGTCACATCTGCACCGTTTCTTGCAGCATATACAGCCGCACACATTCCTGCGGCGCCGCCTCCTGCAACGTAAACTTTTTTACTCACACAAAATCCTCTTACGCTTCGTCAGTCTTGATAAAAACAGGCAGTGCCTTAAAGTACTTGCCCAAAGGAATACTTCTAAGTTCTCTCTCGTCAATGCTTCCGATCATAACCATGATCGCAATATATATAACGTAGAAAACAGGCGTACAAACAACAAGCGAAAGAATCTCACCTATATTTTTTACCAAAACCATATCGATCAAAAACACCACAAATCCGGCTACAGCCGCTGCCACAAGCGTCTTTGCAAAATTTACCAAAAGAGCATAATCTGCTTTAAGCATTTTCTTAAAGACAATAAGCGAAAGAATGTCATAAACCAGAAATGAAACGATAACAGGGATCAATACTCCGTACAATCCGATATTTCCGATACTCGCGCAGACAAACAGCATCGCAATATGAACAAGCCATGTTATTCCGAGTCCAAATACGATAAGTATAGACTTACCCGCATGGAACAAGATCCACGAAAAGAAAATCGCAAAAGGAACAAGAATGATCAAACAACTTGCCGCTCTCAAAAGCTCAACGCTAAAATCATTTCCCTTCCAGTATACGAGCGTGTCTACAGATGAAGCCAATGTAAAGATAAACAGTGCGACCGGAACCGTGATCTCAATAAAATGTTTTACAAATCTCGAGAGCTTTTCTCCCGCATTTTCAGGCTCATCTCTCTCAAATCTCGCTCTGATCCTGTTCCATTCGATAAGAAAAGGAAGACAGCAAAGAAGTGAAAATGTTATTACAATGGGAATAGTTCTTCCCGCATAAATACCGTAGTTATATATAGGATCCGCCTTGCTTCCTACAGTTCTGTGATGAATCATATAAAAGACCTGATCGACCAAAAGAGCCATTCCGGGCGAAGCATACATAAACAAAATAGGCCTGAGTCCCGACATAACGTCATTCTTACTGTCAACGTATCTCGGCGCACTTCTCTTTCCTATCTCTTCAAGCTCATTTCTTCTTACATAAAAGCTTACAGATGTATGCACAAGTCCGACGATCGATGCCACAAAGAGTCCGAGTGTCATTCCCGTCGAGCCGTATACCGCACTGAATTCATCGATATGGAAAAGAGTATTTACTTTAAGTCCGTATCCGTACATGATCGCAGAAAACAATGTTCCGACAAGGAATGCCGCAACAGCCATCAAAACATCGGAAACAACTATCGGCTTTGTATATCCGACACCCTGCAGATAACCTCTTATAACACCCTGAACGCACAGGAACAATACCGAAAAAGTCGATATAAGAAACTGAAAACTTCCTCTGTTCGATCCAAGCAAAAGATCGGAGAAATTGATACCTATAAAGGTAAATACCACAGTCACCAGAACGCCTGTAAAAGCGAATATCTTAAGAGTTTTCTTCATATTCTCCTCAGCATTCTTGTACTGGGATTTTCTTGCTCTTACACGCACCATTACCCATACGGCCTTCTGCACGGCAAGAACGAAAGAACAATAAAATGCAAAGAATATCGCAAGAGAGCCCGCAGAATAACCTGCACCTTTCTCTCCGTAAATCCTTATCGCCACAACCTCATACAGCATAAGTATTATGATTGAACAATATACAGCGGCTGTAAGCACGTCGGGTCTTATTCTTTTTTCTTCGTAGTACTTTTTCATGTTTGATCTCCAATTTTATTTTTCAGTCTCTTGTTATACCAAGTGTATTAAGAACATCGCTCTGCTTTTTTTCCATTACCTTTGCTTCGTCTTCCTCCATGTGATCGTAACCGCAAAGATGAAGCATACTGTGTGCGATCAGAAAAGCAAATTCTCTCTTTGTGCTGTGACCATACTCCTGTGCCTGACTTCTGACCCTGTCTTCGTTCACAACAATGTCTCCAAACATAATATTTCCGGTATCCGGATTGAGAAGATCGACTTCCTGCTCACCCTCCATAACGGAAAAATCTCCCGGTTCTTCATACGAAACATTGGGAAAAGAAAGAACATCCGTCGGCCTGTCAATTTCTCTGAATTCTCTGTTCAGCTCCTGTATTCCTTCATCATTGGTGATTGTGAGACTAATCTCAACTTCTCTGTCGCACCCTTCGGATCTGAGAACCTCTTTTGCAACAAGCGCCGCAACTTCCTCGGGATCAAAATCAAATTGCGCTCCCGTCTCATTCTCAACGCAAAAAGTCATAGTAAAGCTTCTCCTTTTTCATTATCTTCTTCATAACTTCAAGTTCCCTGAACGTAACATCGTAGTCCTTAAGATCTCCGTCGGAAACTTTTTTATCAATTATCGAATCAATAAGATTGTCGTAATCTATCTTTGCATCCTTGTCCTTTTTAAGCAGATACATTATGGACGCAATAAGAACTTCTCCAAGCTGAACCGCAAGCGCCTCTTTAGACTTGGGCTCGTTCTTCTTAGGTTCTATATAATCATGTAAAAAATCCATCGCCTCCGTCGGGAAGCTGTTATCCGTATAGATATGTTTGACATCATCCCATTTTGACTTTCCTTCAAGCACACCTATCCTGTGATAATAAGAACAGTTCTTGACCGCTCTTGCATTTATATTAAGTCCGAGTGCAATTCTCTCGGCAATATATGCCGTATGTATGGCTCTGTAATATTCGTCTTTATTATTTTCCTTGAGAGTAACAAGAAGCGGGAAATCCGCATCATTGATTACCATATACATATCATTTGTCCGTCTTATAACATAAACGCCGAAAATGTTCAGGAATATAAGAAGAATGGTAAGATTGAGCATAATATTGATGGCAGGCGAAACAAGCAGGTATGCGGAAAAAGTTCTGTTAAGGAACAAAACGTTATATGCAACCAAAAATACTGCCTGCATCATTAGAGAAATAAATGTCGGAATTCCTATCTCGGTATTTTCTTCCAGATTCCTAAACATTGCGATTGCAACCGCTCCGGCAAGAATATACATAAATAATTCTCCGCATCCTCCGTTTTTCTCAAGCATAACGGAAATCGAAACAAGTCCGACTCCGGAGATCATACCTATCTCCGTATTTGAAAAAAGCGCAAGCATAACAAAAAGCGACATGTACGGCCACAACACATTGGGTATAAGGCTGAATACACATGCCAAAATAAGTGTGACAAAATACCCCACAACAAAGCGGTTTCTCACCACATTATTATCATATAACAATCTGCACTGTCCGTCGGAAACGGCATCTACAAGCATAAAAACGACTGTTCCCGCTATAGCGACAGAAACGATTGTATTTCTTAAAATAGCTTCATAGCTTTTATCCGTAAAAAATGAAAAAGCAAAAACAATAACTCCGGTAAAAACAAGCATTGCCACGTATAACAATCTGATTTTCAAATTAGAAATCTTATCGTTTTCCATTGTCCGAACGCTTCTCCAACTTTTGTATTGACTTCTTTTTCTTCTTGTTCTCGGCCTTCTTCTCGTAGTCTTCGTAAGCCTTAACAATCTTCTGAACGAGCGGATGTCTCACAACATCGCTGCTGGTAAGTGTACAAAAAGCGATATCATCAATTCCCTTAAGGACATTTCCCGCAATCTCAAGACCGGATCTTACATCTGAAGAAAGATCCTTCTGAGTCGCATCACCTGTGATAATAACCTTGGAACCGAATCCGATTCTTGTAAGGAACATCTTCATCTGCGCAGGTGTTGTATTCTGTGCCTCATCGAGAATTATAAAAGCGTTATCCAAAGTTCTTCCTCTCATATATGCAAGAGGTGCCACTTCAATAAGCCCTTTTTCCATATTCTTTATAAAATTCTCTGTGCCCATTATCTGGTAAAGGGCATCATATAAAGGTCTTAAGTACGGATCGACCTTACTCTGTAAGTCGCCCGGTAAAAATCCAAGTTTCTCTCCGGCCTCTATCGCAGGTCTCGTCAAAATGATCCTGCTTACCTCTTCACGCTGAAACGCCGTTATCGCCATAGCCATTGCAAGATATGTCTTACCTGTTCCGGCAGGGCCGAGTCCGAAAACTATCATTTTATTTCTGATAGCGTCTATATATTTTTTCTGTCCGAGAGTCTTCGGTTTTATCGGTTTTCCCGAGACTGTGTGACAGATAATGTCTCTGTCTATATCAACAAGAACATTGTCATTTTGAACGACGTCCTTGTTCTTTGAATCTTCTTTTAAAGAGATCGCATAGTCAACACTCTGTTCCTCAATATGCGATCCTCTCCTCGAGAGCTGCACAAGTTCTCTTATAATACTTGAAGCCTTGTTTGCCCCCTCTTTTTCACCGATTATGCGAAGCTCACCGTTTCTGTCGATGATCTCTACATGAAGACTGTCCTCAATCTTACGGATATAACTGTCGTTTCCACCGAATATATTGCGCTCGTCCTCAGCCGTGAGCGCCAATCTAAGTTCTGTAATCTCACTCATTTATGGTACGGTTCTCCACAAAAAATTTTATAACCACGATAAATCTGTTCCAAAAGAATAACTCTCATCATCTGATGAGGAAATGTCATATCCGAAAAGCTGATAGACGAATCCGCTCTCTTTAAGACGCTTTCATGTAGTCCAAGAGATCCGCCTATGACAAATTGTATATGACTTGTGCCGCTCACACCAAGCGAACTTATATATTCAGAAAAAGCTTCTGATGTGTATCTCTTACCCTTTATCGCAAGTACACAGACATGTGCTCTCTCATCAATATTCTTTAAAATTCTCTCCGCCTCTTTTTTCCTAATCTGCTCCTCTACCGCCGGCGGAGCATTGTCGGGAGTTTTCTCGTCGGCAACTTCAATTATGTTTAACCTGCAATATCTCGACAGCCTCTTGGAATATTCCGCTATCGCATCATTCCAATACTTCTCTTTGATCTTGCCGACACAAACGATACTGATATTACTCAAAAGACTTCTCCTATGTCTTCTTCATTACATAATCTCATTCATTATATCACATTCCATGCATTAAATCGCGCCAAAAAGAAGCAGATGCAAGTAATTTTTGCATCTGCTCAGGTATGACATAATTATTCGATTATGTGGATCCATCCCTCAGGAGCTTCAATGCGTCCCATCTGGATTCCTGTAAGTGTATCATAGAGTTTCTTGGTAACAGGTCCCATCTCTTCCATTCCGCTTGCAAAGCAGATTTCTTTGCCGTGATCGTTGATCTTACCAACAGGACTGATAACAGCTGCTGTTCCGCAAAGTCCCATCTCAACAAAGTTCTCAACTTCCGAAAGCTTAACAGGTCTCTCTTCAACGTTAAGTCCGAGAATCTCTTTCGCAACATAGACGATTGATCTTCTTGTGATTGAAGGAAGAATTGAATCTGTGTGTGACTTGGGAACTACAAGTCCACCTTCCTTTGTAACGAAGATGATATTTGCTCCGCCTGTCTCCTCGATGTAAGTTCTGCTCTCTGCATCAAGGTAAACATTCTCTGCAAAACCTTCCTCATGAGCCTTTACAATAGGATGTAAGCTCATTGCGTAGTTAAGACCTGCCTTGATATTTCCTGTTCCATGCGGTGCAGCTCTGTCAAAATCACTTATCTTAACAACGATAGGCTTAGCACCACCCTTGAAGTAAGGTCCAACGGGTGTTACGAAAATTCTGAACTGATACTCATCAGCGGGCTTTACTCCGATAACATTTCCTGTAGCAAACATAACAGGTCTGATATAAAGTGTCGCTCCGCTTCCGTATGGAGGAACCCAGTCAAGGTTAGCCTGAACAACTTTCTCTACAGCTTCGATAAATTTATCTTCAGGGAAAGCAGGCATCTCAAGTCTTGTAGCTGAATCTACCATTCTCTTTGCATTTAAGTCAGGTCTGAAAATTACGATCTTGCCGTCCTCAGTCTCATATGCTTTAAGTCCCTCAAAGCACTCCTGCGCGTAATGAAGAACACCCGCATCCTCACTAAGAACGATCATATTATCTTCGGTAATGACACCGTCATCCCATTTTCCGTCTTTATAATTTGAAACGAATCTTTTGTCGGCAACCATGTAACTAAAGCCGATATTTGCCCAATCTAAATTTTTCTTACTCATTTTACACTGCATCCCCTTTCCAGATACTTTAATGCGGCAAAGCGCTAATAGTTAAATTATAGTCCAATATTTTTGAACGTCAAGTAATGAATAAAAACAATTACTTCTTTTCCGGTTTGTCTTTCTTTTTAATCTTTCCGACGGCATTTTTCACTTTATCACGTCCGTTGTGATAGAGTTTGGTTACCATACCGACTTCTTTGTGTGCGTTATACTTATCATTATGCTCATCGGTAAGCGTCTTGTACTCTTTGTTCTCAATATACGCAAGATTGTCATAATCATCCGTATTGACGCTTAGTTCCTTCTTGGATAGAAGGATATTTGTGATCCTCGATATAAATGCATATATGACGGCAAAGATTGGAACACCTACAAGCCATCCTACTATTCCCCACATTCCGCCAAAGAACGTGATCGAAAATAGAACCCAAAAGCTCGAAAGCCCCGTTGAATTTCCAAGAATGGCAGGCCCTAAGATATTTCCGTCAAACTGCTGCAAGACAATAATAAATACCAGGAAAATAAGTGCTTTAACAGGAGTTATCAAAAGAAGCATCGCTCCTATCGCACCTCCTATATACGGTCCAAAGAAAGGAATAATATTGGTCACACCGACAATAACGGAAATAAGCAAAGGATAATCGAGTTTCAAAAGGACGCATCCTATATAACATATAATTCCTATTATTACGGAATCCACCAATTTGCCGCCCACAAATCCTTCAAAGACATCTCCGATAAATCTGAATCCGCCTACAACTTCATTTGCAAACTCTTCTCTGAACAGAGCGTAAGCAAGCTTCTTACCTCTTGTCGAAAATACCTCTTTTGAATTAAGAACATATATCGCAACAATAAGTCCTACAACAAGATCAAAAAGAACCTTGATAATAGAGAACACTCCCTGAGAAGCCATCTTAAAGAAAGATTCCACGCTCGGAACAAGTGGCATCAGCTTCTCCTGAAGGAACTCACTAAGTGAAACGTAAGAACGGTCGAGCTGTGAATTGATAAAATTCTGAACCTCAATTGAGTTTGATTCAAACAAAAGCTGTGATTCTTCATTTATCTGTTTCTCATACTCGGGAAACTTTCTTACGATCTGCTTGATACTGTCAATAAGTTCAGGAATGATTATCCTGAATAAACTGTATATTACAAACAGGAAAATGATCATTGTGATCATAACCGATATTTTCCTAGCCTGTTTTCTCTTTTTTGAATTAGCGTTTGTTGAACGCGAAATATCATATCCCCTCAAATGATATATGGGAATAACTATCTTTCTCTCGATTCCATCCGTAAGAGGTATGAGAACAAATGCAATTATCACGCCTATTATAATTCCCGATAAAGAATCTACAACCTTGGAAACCGTCTTAACAACAGATATTCCGTTGAATATAACATAATAAGCGAGCATTATCGCAATGCTAAGGAAGAAAATAGTTATCGCCCAGGTTACCTGGTTTTTCTCCGGTTTCATTTTCATGTGCATGCCCCCCGATCATCCGACATTACTGCTCAGTCATTCCCTTCAAAATGTACTTGAGACTGTCGAGATAATCATCATTAATATCTTCAATTTTTCCTTTATCACAAAGCTGCGAAATTGCAGGATCCAAAGGAATTCTTCCGAGAATGTTGATTCCCTTTGAAGCCGCATAGCCCTCGATCTTGCTCTCGCCAAAGATGTTTATCGGCTTACCGCAATGAGGACAATTCATATAGCTCATGTTCTCCACGATACCAAGTACCGGGATTTTCATCATTTCAGCCATATTTATAGCTTTTTCAACAATCATGCCGACAAGCTCCTGAGGAGTTGCGACAACGATTATTCCGTCCACGGGAAGAGACTGAAAAACCGTAAGCGGAACATCACCCGTTCCGGGAGGCATATCAACAAACATAAAGTCAACATCGCCCCAGTTCACATCAGACCAAAACTGCTTTACGATACCCGCAATGACAGGCCCTCTCCATATAACGGGATCGGTCTCGTTATCCATAAGCATATTAAGAGACATTACCTTTGTGCCCTTTTCGGATTCGGCAGGCAAAAGACCTGTCTCATCGGCGTTCTTTGCCTGTCCTATTCCAAACATTTTGGGAATGGAAGGTCCCGTGATATCCGCGTCAAGAATCGCTGTCTTATAGCCGTCCTTCGCCATATATACCGCAGAAAGACCTGTTACAAGGCTCTTTCCGACACCGCCTTTACCGCTTACTATTCCGATAACTTTTTTTACATGTGTATGTTCTCCGGGAGCAACTTTAAAGTTGTCCTCCATCTGCTTCTTAAAGTCCTCCGGCTTCTTGCCGTGTCCGTTAGCCATTTTCTATCTCCGTTTCATAAAAATATAATTGCGCATATGCTTAACGCTTATAAACACAGTCGGCAATCTCTTCGTCTTCTTTATCACCGATATAAGACTCGATAATAAATCTCGGACGATTCTTGGTCTCAAGATAGATCTTGCCGATATACTCTCCTATTACACCAAGAGAGATCATGATAAGTCCACCGATCGCCCATACGGAAAGAACCGTTGTTGTCCATCCCTGGATCGTGTGTCCCGTAAAATATCTTACAAGAGAATAGATGAATACCGCGATGCTTACAAAGAATATAAAGAAACCAAGCTCTGTTATCATCTTTATAGGCTTTGTACTAAGGCTTGTGATTCCTTCAATCGCAAAACTGAGCATCTTCTTGAGAGGATACTTACTCTCTCCGGCAAATCTCTCTGCTCTCTCATAATATACTATATCAGACTTAAATCCGAGCATGGGAACAATTCCTCTGAGAAAAAGATTAACTTCGCCAAATTCGGAAAGTGCCTGAAGGGCTCTTCTGCTTAACAGCCTGTAATCCGCATGGTTATAAACCGTCTTTGCTCCCATTGCATCAATGAGCTTGTAATAAGATTCAGCCGTAAATCTCTTAAAGAAAGTGTCTGTCGCTCTCTTTGATCTTACTCCGTATACGACCTCGCAGTCTTCCTTGTTGAATTTATCAACCATGGAATCGATCGCATCGATGTCATCCTGAAGATCCGCATCAAGAGAAATGGCCATATCGCAGAGATCTTTTGCAGTCATAAGTCCCGCCAAAAGAGCATTCTGATGTCCCATATTCTTCGAGAGATTAATTCCCTGAAAGACCTCATCTTCCTCATGAAGTTTTTTGATTATATTCCATGTATCATCCTTTGAGCCGTCATTTACCAGAAGAATCCTACTGTCGGAAGAAATCATCTTTCTTCCGACAAGGTCTTCGATCTTTTCTTTAAGCCTTCTGGATGTCTCAGGCAATACTTCCTGTTCGTTATAACAAGGAATTACGCAAAAAAGCCTGTTCATTTTTTTACTTCTCCTCCGATGAATTTATATAATTGATAAGTCCCTCAGAATCAATTATCTTCTGCATAAATTCAGGGAAAGCCTGCCCGCGGAACTTCTCACCCGTTGTTTCATCCGTGATGATACCGGAGTCAAAGTCTACGCTTACAACATCTCCGTTATTGATAGCATCTGCGGCTTCCTCACACTCGATGATCGGAAGTCCGATGTTTATGCTGTTTCTGTAAAAGATTCTTGCAAAACTCTTTGCGATAACGCAGCTTACGCCTGCACACTTAATTGAAAGAGGCGCATGTTCTCTTGAAGATCCGCAACCAAAATTCTTCTCGGCAACGATGATATCTCCTTCTTTAACATTCTTGGTAAAATCCTTATCAATATCTTCCATGCAGTGCTTAGCAAGTTCTTCACCCGTTGTACTGTTAAGATAACGTGCGGGTATGATTACGTCTGTATCTACATTATCACCATATTTAAAAACTGTACCTTTTGCAGCCTTCATTTTCTATTCTCCTTATAATCCAAGTTCAGCGGGTTGTGAAATCTTACCTGTAATTGCACTTGCAGCGGCAACAGCCGGAGAAGCAAGATAGATCTCGGAATCAATGGCACCCATTCTGCCTACAAAGTTTCTGTTTGTTGTAGAAACGCATTTTTCTTTAGAAGCAAGGACACCCATATAACCGCCGAGGCAAGGTCCGCATGTAGGTGTTGAAACGATTGCACCTGCTTCAACAAAGCTCTTTATGAGACCTTCTTCCATAGCCTGAAGGAAAATCTTCTGAGTTGCGGGGATGATGATGCATCTGATACCCGGCGCAACCTTTCTTCCCTTTATGATCTCAGCTGCAGTTCTGAGGTCGTCGATTCTTCCGTTTGTACATGAACCGATAACCACCTGATCGATCTTGGTCTCTTCGATCTCGTCAAATGTATGAGTATTCTCTGGAAGATGAGGGAAAGCAACCGTAGGCTTAAGAGTGCTTAAGTCAATTGTATATTCCGCATCATATTCAGCATCGGGATCTGCTTCATAAACAGTATACTCCTTATTCGGAGCGTGCTCTTTAAGATAATCTTTTGCAATATCATCAACAGGGAAAATACCGTTCTTTCCGCCTGCCTCAATAGCCATATTGGCAATTGTAAGTCTGTCATCCATTGTAAGATTCTTGATGCCTTCACCGACAAACTCCATTGACTTATAAAGAGCTCCGTCAACGCCGATCATACCGATGATATGAAGGATAACATCCTTACCGCTTACCCACTTTGAAGGCTTTCCGATAATATTGAACTTGATTGCGCTGGGAACCTTGAACCATCCCTTACCTGTTGCCATTCCCGCAGCCATATCGGTAGAACCGATACCTGTAGAAAACGCGCCGAGCGCTCCGTATGTACATGTATGTGAATCCGCACCGATGATAAGGTCGCCCGGAACCGTAAGACCCTGCTCGGGAAGAAGCGCATGCTCGATACCCATCTGTCCCACTTCAAAGTAGTTTGTGATATTGTTCTTTCTTGCAAACTCTCTTACGCACTTGCAGTTCTCTGCAGACTTAATATCCTTATTCGGAGTAAAGTGATCGGGGACAAGAGCAATCTTATCTTTGTCAAACACGCCATCCTTTGTAAATTTAGCCATCTCATTAATAGCAACGGGACTTGTAATGTCATTGCCAAGAACAAGATCAAGATTAGCCTCGATAAGCTGCCCTGCTTTTACCTCGGGAAGTCCCGCATGGGCTGCCAATATCTTCTGGCTCATAGTCATTCCGCTCATATTGTAATCTCCTTCAATTAATTATAATCAAAAATATACTACTAAATATAACACAACGTTCTTACATAAAGAACATGACAATTTTAATCGTTTTTCTTGATATTTTTTAATGTGTAAACTGAGTAAATTACCAATAAAGCCGCTCCTGCGATTGACATTATAAGACCTGTCTTGAATCCTTCAGGTGTGTAGGTAACTCTGATATCATGAACTCCGGCAGGCACAGGAATAGCCATAAGTCCGTAATCTGCCTTCACTATATCCGTATCCTGTCCGTCAACCTTGCAGCTAAAGCCTTCCGTTGCGGGAACAGAGAAGAACAAAAGTCTTCCCTCGGCAAGATTGGCTGTCTTTGCACTAAATCCGTATGTATCGGTCGTAAATGATGTGCAGGCAGTCTGTGCCCTCTTTTTGCACTCATCGGTAAACCTGCTGTATGTCAGGCTTCCTTCCGACAATTCCTCAGACTTAATCTCTTCCATTCCAAGCGCATCCGCATATTTGAGCGCATCCTCAGATGAAAGAATGAGGACTCTGGCAAGTTCATAGTCATAATCCGCAGGATCGAGGTCGCCCCACTCATCTTCTGTTATGTAGTAGTCATAAGCAAATCCGATAGGAATATAATTTGCATTCTCAAATACATCAAATCCATCCTGATTATCGCGGAACGAATATCCCTCGGTACCCTCACCGTTGTTAAAAATCCTGTCCTTGCTTACCTGCGCGTTTTCCATGTAATATCTTGCAGATAAGATTGAACGTATACCCGCTCTGTTGACCGGAATATTAGTCTCAACGGTTCTTGTGATACCTGCAGTACCGTCAAGGAAATCAAAGATCTCTGACGGAACCGTGCTTAAGAAGCAATGGATCGAAGGTATTCCCCATACCATATCGTAGTTGGTCGATGTACTGTCAACTTCGCCTCTGCAAAAAGTCGACTGATCAACGGTAACTTTGTTAAAGAGCATCTGATTCTGCCACTTCTCTTTTCCCTTGTCGGAAATAATGGAACTTCCGTTGACAATCGGAACATATGTAGAGATAACGCAGCTTATAATTACAATTCCAAGAACGATATGATCTCTTATGCTGATACGAAGCCTTATCTTCTTCTCTTCAAGTAAGTTCTTCTCAACCTTAAAGCGCTTTGGAATGGCAAATACGGTCATCAAAAGCATAAATGAAAGAATCGAAGACCACAGAAGATCCTTGGTAAAGATGGAAACGTTCTCGGTCATATTAAAGAAGACTATATCTCCTTTATCATTCTTCGAAGGAAGAAGGTATACAACCACAAAGAACAGGAACATCAAAACCGCAGCAACGGCGCCCCTCTTCATGTGTATTGACTTACCGCGTTCAGCCGCTTCCGCAGTCATAAGGCACATGATAAGGATAGGCATATAGAACCATCTTGCATAATATGAGCTGTTAAACATCGAAAATGCCGCATTAAACACAGGCACTACCGCGATAACGGCGCAAACGGTAATAAGTATCTTCTGCCAGTTCTTTTTCTTTTTGTTCTGTAAAAAATAAGCGATAACGCCCGAAATACCAAACAAAGGAATATAAGCCGCAAGAGATGCGTTCTTAACGGTTCCCGTGTAAAAAAGTGTTCCTTTTCCGATGATATCGGGAAGCATCGAAAGACTCTTTACAATATCAAAGATAAGCTTCTCACTCGGATAAACGAGCATATCATAGCCGTTTATATAATTATCAAGTCTTGTATTTCCCTGAACTCCGACAAACGCCTGCATCAGGAAAAATCCGGCAAGCAAAACTCCGACAACTCCCGCAGCAAAAGCTCTTCCGAATCTCACTGCAACAGTCTCTTTGTCTTCAAGGTCGACATATCTGATAAGGAAATAGAGAATCAGAAAGACAACCTGTCCAAAGAAAAAGTAATAATTTATGACAGACATAAATGTTGTCATAAGCGCAAAAAGCACAAACGGCTTTCCGGCAAGATTAAACTTACCGTCTTTTCTTGCAGGCACATTCATAAGGTTGTCAAATGCCAAAAGGAATAACGGAAAGAATGCAACGGCATCCGTGAAATGATTGAATACAATGTTGCATGCATTAAATCCCGAAAAAGCATAGAGATAGCCACCTATCATGGCATATGTATACTTATGTACATATTTTCTTATATATAGATAAGCGCATGTTGTCGAAACGGCATATTTAAGTGCCATAAGAAACGGCATCATAAACGGGATCGCACTCTCGGGAAAAAGAGTGGTCAACCAAAAGAATGGGCTTCCCCAAAGATAAAATGCAAAATCTCCGAACATTGTTCCGCCAAGATCGATATTCCAGTTCCAAAAGAACTGTCCGCTTCTTACGGCTCTGTGCGCAACAATGTAAAACGGAATCTGCTGTACATTATAATCACCGTAATAGAAAAACGGCATTCCTCTCTTGATAAGAATAGGAAGTACAGCGATCACATACATAAGGTATGCACTAAGAAACACTACCACAGGTACATACCAGCTTTTTTCCGTAATTTTCTTCTTAGTATTTGTAGTATCCAAACCAGTTTCCAAAATAATCTCCTCTATAATAAAAATTACTCAACCTAAAGAAAAAGAGTGTCGCCATTTAAACAAACGACACTCTTTCTATATTATCCCTATTTTGAAACAATTTCAATTATATGCTAAAGGATTAGTTGTTGATGAGCTTATCTGACTCATTATTCCAGCTGTAAAGCTTTCTGATTTCCTCACCGATCTTCTCAGCGGGATGCTCAGAAGCGAGCTTTCTCATAGCCTTGAAGTGAACCTGTCCGCCTGCCTCTGACATGTCAAGGAGGAATTCCTTAGCGAAGCTTCCGTCCTGGATGTCCTTAAGGATCTGCTTCATAGCCTTCTTTGTCTCAGCTGTGATAACCTTAGGTCCTGTGATGTAGTCACCGTACTCAGCTGTATTTGAGATTGAATATCTCATTCCTGCGAAACCTGACTGATAGATAAGATCTACGATGAGCTTCATCTCGTGGATACACTCAAAGTATGCGTTTCTAGGATCGTATCCTGCCTCAACAAGAGTCTCGAAACCACACTGCATAAGTGCACAAACACCACCGCAAAGAACAGCCTGCTCACCGAAGAGGTCAGTCTCTGTCTCTGTTCTGAAGTTAGTCTCAAGAAGACCTGCTCTTGCTCCACCGATTCCTGCACCATATGCAAGTGCAAGATCAAGTGCCTTACCTGTAGCATCCTGCTCAACAGCAACAAGACAAGGTGTTCCCTTTCCTGCCTGATACTCTGAACGAACTGTGTGTCCGGGAGCCTTGGGAGCGATCATAGCTACATCTACATCCTTAGGAGCCTTGATAAGGCCGAAGTGTACGTTGAATCCGTGTGCAAACATAAGCATGTTGCCGGGCTGAAGGTTGGGCTCGATGTCCTCTTTGTACATCTTAGCCTGCTTCTCATCATTGATAAGGATCATGATGATATCAGCGAGCTTAGCAGCCTCTGCTGTATTGTAAACCTTAAGTCCCTGAGCCTCAGCCTTAGCCTTGCTCTTTGATCCCTCGTAGAGACCGATGATTACGTTGCATCCTGAATCTTTAAGGTTAAGTGCATGAGCATGTCCCTGTGAACCATAACCGATAATAGCAATAGTCTTACCCTCTAATAATGAAAGGTTACAATCTTCCTGATAAAAAATACGTGCGTCCTGTGACATTTCTTTTTCCTCCGTTTTTCATTTTTAAATCCTATAATTCATATATATTTTGAATGATCAAAATCATATACTATCAATAAAAAGATATTTGCCTATGATATAAAAGCTCAGTCATCCAAATAGATAACTTTGTCTGTTCCTCTTCCGAGTCCTGCGATTCCCGTTCTTGCAAGCTCAAGGATCTCATATCCTTCCAGAAGTTTAAGGAAAGCATCAATCTTTGACTGATTACCCGTGATCTCAACAATTACCGAATCAATGCTGACATCAACGATATTTCCCCTGAATACATTTGCCGTAGCAAGAATACTCTGTCTCTGCTCCGCAGCGGCCTTAACCTTGACCATCGCAAGTTCTCTGTAAACACTGTCTGAAGGTGTAAGTTCGTGAATATCTCTCACATCCACCAATTTAGAAACCTGTTTCTCAATCTGATCAAGTATTACGTCATCGCCTGCCGCAACTATCGTGATCCTGGTATATCTGGGATCAGCCGTTACGCCTGCCGTGATACTCTCAATATTATATCCTCTTCTTGAAAACAAACCCGAAATTCTTGAAAGAACACCGGGATTATTGTCAACGAGAAGCTGAAATACTTTTTTCTGCATTTTTCTTTCTGCTCCTTTGATTATTTCAGGATAAAAATACACCCTGTTTTTTAACCAATTAAATGAATTGTAGCACTAGAAACTCATACATTCAACAAGTTTTTCTTTTTTGCTTTAAACTTATATCGATGCAACTTGATAAAGTGCTGTATTGACGGTTTTTCCCATGCAAATCATTGTTCTTTACATTTTGTAAGTGCGACCGTTCCGGTGCGTGCGATCTCGACAATGCTTACACTTCGCAGCATCTCAATAAAAAGTTCTATTCTCTCCGACGTGTCACAGATCTGAATGACCATCATGTTCTTTGACATATCGACGATCTGAGCATTCATGATCTCGCAATTCTCCATGATGTCTCTTCTGTTTTCTTTGTTATATTTCACCTTGATAAGCATAAGCTCTCTGTTTATGCTAAGGCTCTCTTTAAAAGTCTTTACCTTAATGACGTCTATCTTTTTATTAAGCTGCTTTTCTATCTGCTCGATAGTTCGCTCATCTCCGGATGATACAATAGTCATGCAGGATACGCTCTTATCGGCAGTCTCACCTACAACAAGTGAATCAATATTGAAATTTCTTCTTGAGAACAATCCGGATACCTTTGAAAGAACACCGGCTCTGTTTTCTACAAGAACTGAATAAATACGCTTCATAATGGGCTCCTCTTATAATTTCTAATATGACGACGGTTATTACTTCTCTCCGGTAAGTTCCATCGGATCGACGCAAACTTCCATAAGAGCCGACTTATCATCCTTAAGGAATTTCTTAAGTTCAGCTTCTACATCGCTGTTTCCGTCAACCTTCGCATAATCCATTCCATATGCTGCCGCAATAAGAGAAAGATCCGGATCCCCCTGAAGTTCAACCATTGAATAATTGTCATTATAAGCATAATGCTGATGCTCTCTTACCATTCCGAGGAAACCGTTCTTCATAACAACAATCTTTACGTTGATTCCGTACTGACGCATTGTCGCAAGCTCCATCATGGACATCTGAAAAGCACCGTCACCCGTAACGGCAACAACCTGTTTTTTCTTATCGACAAGCTTTGCACCCATAGCTGCAGGGATTGAATATCCCATAGTTCCCATACCACCGGATGTTATGAATCTGCCGTTCTTTACTATATGATAAGAACAGGACCACATCTGGTTCTGACCTACATCCGCTACATAGATTGCATCATCTTCCATGATCTCTGAAAGTTTTACTATAAAATCCTTAGGCTTAACATATCCTTTCTTTGCGGGTTTAGCCTTAACAGCGGCTTCTTTCTTGTATCCGTTTAAGATCTCAAGCCACTGAGAATGATCGTCCGCTCTATCGTCCTGAGCAAGAAAATCTGCAAAAATATGCTTGATATCACCTACAAGAGGAATTGTGGGACCGACATTTTTGCCAATCTCGGCAGGATCTACGTCGATATGTACCATAACCTTGTTCTCAGTGATAAGATCGGGTCTGTTTACGGCTCTGTCAGCCACTCTCGCACCGACCATAAGTAAAAGATCGGACTCATTCATAGCTCTGTTTGCATAACTCTGACCGTTGTTTCCTACCATTCCAAAGTACAGAGGATGCTCTGTAGGCATAACTCCGATACCCATCATAGTAGAAACAACGGGAACACTGTTGAGCTCGGCAAATTTTCTGATCTCAGCCGTAGCCTGACTTAAGTGAACACCACCACCCACACAGATAATGGGTTTTTTGGCCTTCTCAACCTCTTTTATTACTTTCTTTATCTGAACCATATTTCCCTTAACGGTGGGCTTATAGGTTCTCATTGAAATAGTCTCGGGATAACTGAATTTTCCATCAAGCTGTGCATTCTGCACATCAAAAGGGATATCTATAAGAACAGGTCCTTTTCGTCCCGATCCCGCAAGATAAAAAGCTTCTTTAAAAATTCTGGGAATGTCATTAACATCCCTTACAAGATAACTGTATTTTACAAAAGACTCAACAGCGCCAGTGATGTCAGCTTCCTGGAAAACATCACTTCCTATCATGTCGCTGTTTACCTGACCTGTGATAGCAACAAGAGGTATACTGTCAGCATAGGCAGTGGCAATACCTGTAATAAGATTTGTGGCACCTGGGCCCGAAGTCACGGCGCAGACACCTACTTTACCGCTTATCCTTGCATATCCGTTGGCACAATGTGCAGCATTCTGCTCGGTTCTGATAAGCACTCTCTTAATGTCCGTTTCGAGAATCTTGTTCCAAAAAGGATCTATCGCAACTCCCGAATAACCGAATACAACTTCTGTCTTCTCTTTTTCAAGGCATTTTACTATAGCCTCAGCTCCTATCATGTCGTTCCTCCAAAATCTATTCTATTAATCTATGCTTAAAATCTGCTTTACCAGCCTCACTGCGTCAGCCGCATCGGTCGAATATCCGTCCGCTCCAATCTCTTCCGCATAATCGGGTGTAACAACGGCGCCACCGATTATTATCTTGGAATCAAGATTTTCTTCGTGAGCAAGATCGACAACGTTTCTCATTTCCTTCATCGTTGTTGTCATAAGTGCGGAAAGAGCTATAATACTCGCATTATTTTCCTTTGCAGCCTTAACTATTTCTTCCTTGGGAACATCCTTTCCAAGGTCTATAACATTAAAGCCGTAGTTCTTAAGCATAAGTGCCACAAGATTCTTACCGATATCGTGAATATCACCGTGAACCGTTGCGATAACGATCGCAGGAAGTTCCTTTCCGTCATCGTCTCCGCCCTTAAGCAAAGGCTCGAGATATGCGATCGATAATTTCATCGCCTCCGCGCCCGCAATAAGCTGCGGAAGGAAATACTTTCCTTTGTCAAAAAGATCTCCGACTTCATTTATCGCAGGCATGAGCACGGTATCCAAAATAACCCTCGGCTCAATTCCCATATTCACGGCTTTCTCGGTATTCTTTACAATGCTTCTCTTAGAACCCGTGAGCACATCTTTTTTTATTATATCAAGAATATCCTCATCAGAGTTAGTGGTGATTTTAACCTCTTTTCCAGAAGATGCACCACTCTCATTCTTCATTTCATACCGCTGCATCCTCTGGATATAACGAAGATCCGCGCCTTCTTTCTTCTTCAGAAGGTCCGATGCAAATGCGGCATTTACAAGCATTTCCTGAGAAGGATTGGCAATCGCCATGGAAAGTCCCTTTTCTATTGCCATAGTCAAAAATGCCGTATTTACATTACTTCTCTGAGGAAGTCCGAATGATATATTTGAAAGTCCGCATATTGTAGCGAAATCATTTTTATAACAATAATCTATCGTATCCAGAGTATTTAAAGCAGCCGCAGGGTCGGCACCTACTGTCGCAACAAGGCCGTCGACAACAATATCCTGTTTGGTCATTCCCATATTTTGGGCCATCCCGCAGAGTTTTTCGATATTTCCGATTTTCTCCTCAGTATTCTTGGGAAGTCCCTCAGGATTAAGAGGAAGCAGGATGAACATTGCTCCGTATTTCTTTGCGATTGGAAGGAATACCTCTGCTTTACCCTTTTCAAGCGATATTGAATTCATAAGCGCTCTTCCCGGATATCTTCTGAGTGCCGCTTCCATAACTTCTGCGCTACTTGTATCAAGGCAAAGAGGAAGGTCCGTTATGGAAGTAACTTCCTCCATAACCGTGAGCATCATGGCTTTTTCGTCGATTCCGCTCATTCCGACATTTACATCAAGAATTGATGCGCCGTCTTCTTCCTGCTTCTCAGCAAAGTCGATGACCATATCAAGATTGCCCTCTCGTAGCTGCTCCTGAAGTTTCTTCTTACCGGTAGGATTAATTCTCTCACCTACTATCATGAAAAGATCGTCCATTCCAAATGAAAGACTGCTTCTCTCGGAAGAAAGATATCTCTTTGAAGGATCTTTTCTGCGGATTGGATTTCCTTCATCGTCTCTTATTGTAGACGGCTTAAGCTCGCCGTATATATTTTTAAGTCCTCTTATGAAGTCGGGTGTTGTTCCGCAGCATCCGCCAAGAACCGACGCACCTGCATTTATAAGTTTCTCCATCTCTGTAACAAAGGTCTCGCAGTCCATGTCATACTCTGTATTTCCGTTTTCATCAACGGAAGGAAGTCCTGCGTTTGGCTTTGCAATGATCGGAATGCTTGTTACAGAAGCCATGTTACTGATGATCTCAACCATCTTATCGGGACCTGTCGAACAGTTTGCACCTATCGCACACGCTCCGAGAGCTTCAAGTGTGATCGCACTTGCCGCAGCATCGGAACCAAAAAGAGTTCTGCCGTCAGCTTCAAATGTAAGAGTCACCATTACGGCAAGATCAGAAACTTCTTTTGCTGCAATGAGCGCAGCTCTGCACTCCTGAAGGCTCATCATCGTCTCGACGACAAGAAGATCGCAGCCCGCTTTTTCAAGAATGCCGATCTGTTCCTTATAAACGTCAACAAGTTCCTCAAAATCAAGGTCACCTATCGGCTTTAACTGCTTGCCCGTCATCGTAAGGTCACCTGCAACAAGCGCCCTTCCTCCGACAGCTTCCTTTGAAAGTTTGACCAGCTCAGAATTTATCTCTTCAATTCTTCCTTCAAAGCCATAGTCCGCAAGCTTTATCCTGTTTCCCGTAAAAGTGGGCGCATAAACAATATCGGAACCCGCGTCGGCATAATCGCTCTGAAGCTTCTTCATAACATCTTTATGATTAAGAATCCAGTCCTCAGGGCACACTCCGACCGGCATTCCGGCCTTTATTAGATTTGAGCCGGTTGCTCCGTCAAGAAATATTACCCTGTCACTACTAAATTTCAAAAATTCTTCTCTGGTCATAGATCACTTTCCTTTTATAAAAATCTTTCGCTTAAAAACTGCCGGAACAATATAAAAAATCAAAAGACATAATACCATCACCAAAATCGGCTTAAACCACATCGGCGGATAAGGTATCACCTCGCTATATGATAATCTATCAAGTACCGCAATAACAAGTACATGATAATAGTAAATTACGTCAGAACTGTTTTTTCCGATCTTATATAAATATTTTCCGCAGGAAACTTCGCACTCGGACAAAAGAAACAAGCCGATGACAGCAACAAGTGAACCGAAAAAGACTTCTTTTTTCCCAAAAACAAAAGCCTCTGCGATTGAACAGACAATCCCCGCTGCGACCAAAATAATGAATAACGGCTTTTTCTTTGTCATCACTTCGGCATAAGAATCGCCGTATTCCTTTTTCTTTTCCCTAAAAATATCAGACAAAAGAATTCCCAAAAGCACAAACGGAAGACCGACAAACAGCCAGTTTCTCATAACATACCACGTTGTAATGCTTATATCAAAAGGTCTTATCGGATAAAATGTCTGAAGCGCTTCTCCAAAATATAACATAAAAAGAAGGCCCGCGATAAGCCATTTATACCATTTTCTGAGAACTCCCGCAAAGATATATATAAGCCCAATCGCATAAATAAGTGCAAAAAGAAACCACATATGATCGAAAGTAAATACAGAATCATAAACAAAAGTGCCGGAATTAAAAAGCACGAACCACAATGCTTCCTTAGGGGAATACTTGGATATAAGCCACTCTTTGACAGAATCTTTGAGATAAATATGTACTGACAGAGAAAAGATAAAATAGACCGAATATACAATCCCCGTGATTTTTAGCAGCTTAACAAGATATCTCCCGCTCTTTTCCCTTATCTTCTGAGCATCTTCTTTTCCTTCCCGTAAAAGAAATCTGCCGGACAAAGCAAAGAAATAAGGCACGGCGATCCTACTTACCGCGTCCATCGCTGTTCCAAAGTTTCCCGGAAACCTTGTATGAATGACGATAACCAGCATACATGCTATGAACTTAACCAGATATAAGAATTTGTTTTCTTTCATTATTATTTTGCCATTTCAGAAAAGAAGCACTGATATTACTCAGTGCTTTCTGTATCTTCTGTAATTTCTTCTGTTTCTTCTTCGTCATCACTTATGGTAGCAAACTTGAAAGAATCTTCGGTAGTTACCGAAACGCCTTCTTCCGTAGGATTCTCACCGTGAAGAACCTGCAACATAATGAAGGTTCTCTTATTTGCTCTCTCATAATACTGACTTGCAAGAGACAGGCTTTCTTCATCAAACTCATTGTCATATGCTTTGTGATAGCATTCGTTTGCCATCTGCATATAATCTTTTGCCTCAGATGCAATCTCGGCAATGCCCGAAAATTCATTCGGAACTTCCAGATCCCCCATGGCTTTATAAGCCTCATTCATTTCATCAAGGTATCCGAGAAGTTCTTCCTTCGCAGAGTCGGAATCGGGATTTATACTGTTTATCGAACTATCATACTGAGCAAGTTTGTCATAAAACTCAGACATGCTCGCCTTATACGCAGAAAGAGCACTGTCCCCCTTCTTTCCGCACCCCGTCATAATTGTTAATACCATAAAAAATGACATGCAAAAAACAACATTAACAATCTTGAATTTTCTCTTCTTTTCCAAAACAATCTCCATATCAATCAACATATTTTGATGCAGCCTTAAGTCTTGTAAGCGCTCTTGCAAGACCGGCCTGTGATTTCTTGAATTCTTTGATGGACTGCTTTTGCTGCAAATGCTCCATCGCAAATTCATAAGCCTCCCTAGCTCTTTGTTTGTCGATATCCTCGGGTTTCTCCACAGTATTTACAAGTACGATACATCTGTTATTTGCAACCTGCACAGAACCAAGACTAACCACACCATAAAGCCACTCCCCACCGGGCTTTTTAATCTTGATCACACCGTCAGATAACGCAAGGATCATTTCCTCATGATTCGCAAGTACAGCGAGCTCACCGTCTGCGCAAGGTAAAATGATCTCTTCCGCCCTGTCGTCATAAAATATTCCGTTGACGGAAATTACCCTCAGTCCAAAGGTCATTACCTTATTACCATTCATATTTTATGCCTCTATCTGCTTTGCTTTTTCAACTACTTCCTCAATAGTACCTACGTTGAAAAATGCAGCTTCGGGATACTGATCCATCTCGCCGTCAATAATAGCTTTGAAGCCCTTTATTGTATCGGCAAGAGGTACAAACTTTCCTTTTATACCCGTAAACTGTTCAGCAACATGGAAAGGCTGAGACAAGAATCTCTGTATCTTTCTCGCTCTGTAAACAGTAATCTTATCTTCATCACTAAGTTCCTCCATACCGAGGATTGCGATGATATCCTGAAGCTCTTTATACTTCTGAAGTATCTCCTGAACCTTAATCGCAGTCTCGTAGTGTTCCTTACCTACAATATCCTCTTCAAGGATTCTGCTTGAAGATTCAAGAGGATCGACAGCAGGATAAATACCCTGCTCAACAATCTTACGTGAAAGAACCGTTGTCGCATCAAGGTGTGCAAACGTCGTCGCAGGAGCGGGATCCGTAAGATCGTCCGCAGGAACGTATACAGCCTGAACCGATGTGACCGATCCGAGTCTTGTCGAAGTAATTCTCTCCTGAAGCATACCAAGATCTGTTGCAAGCGTCGGCTGATATCCGACCGCCGAAGGCATTCTTCCGAGAAGCGAAGAAACCTCTGAACCTGCCTGTACAAATCTGAATATATTATCTATGAAAAGAAGCACGTCCTGATGCTTTACATCTCTGAAATATTCAGCCATTGTAAGTCCCGTCTCGGCAACACGCATTCTTGCTCCGGGCGGCTCATTCATCTGTCCGAACACAAGCGCCGTCTTGTTTATAACGCCCGATTCGTTCATTTCACTCCAAAGGTCGTTACCTTCACGAGATCTTTCTCCGACACCCGTAAAAATGGAATATCCGCCGTGCTCTGTCGCAATATTCTGGATAAGCTCCTGAATAAGAACTGTCTTACCTACACCGGCACCACCGAAAAGTCCGATCTTACCGCCCTTTGCATAAGGCGCAAGAAGATCGATAACTTTAATTCCCGTCTCAAGAATCTCAACGACGGGACTCTGATCTACGAGTCTGGGTGGTTCTCTGTGAATATCCCATTTCTCCAAGGTTTTAACATCACCTTTTTTATCAATCGTATCTCCGAGAACATTAAACAATCTTCCGAGAACCTCATCTCCGACAGGAACACTTATAGGTCCGCCCGTAAGATAAACTTCCATATCCTTGCTCAGTCCTTCACTCGGAGAAAGCATGATACATCTCGCAACATTGTCACCGATGTGCTGAGCAACTTCCATAACGCGCTTTTGATCATCAACCATAACAAAAAGCGCATCGCTGATATAAGGAAGATCGCTGTCCTCAAATTTTACGTCCACAACAGGTCCCATGACCTGCAAAATCTTACCGTTTTTCAACTGTAATTCCTCGTTTTCTGCTTATCTTTGTTTCTCTCTTTGGCTTTTTTGGCATTCTTAAGAGCCTTTGCTCCGCTGATAACCTCAGTGATTTCCTGAGTTATCATTGCCTGCCTCTGCCTGTTATAGGTTCTTTGAAGTTCGGCGATCATTGTCTCCGCATTCTTGTTTGCAGAATCCATCGCCATCATTCTGGCACTCTGAACGCTGCAAAAAGCCTCGACCAATGCTCCGTATATAAATCCCGTAACATAATTCGGAACTATGTTATCAAGAATAGCTGAAGGACTGGGCTCCATGAGAAACTCTTCAAGAATGGCATCGGTCACCGGCTTTTCTCTCTTGATATCGGTAATGATCTCAAGAGGAAGAAGTTTCTCAAACCTAGTATCAATCTTCGGTCCCTGAACAGTCGTATAAATAATATAGAACTCATCCAGCTTTCTCGAATAATAGTAATCAAGAATTTCCGCAGCTATCTTCCTCGCTCTGTGAAGAGTCGGATTCTGTGACGTGAACATAAATGATTCCTCAATATCCACGCCCTTTGAAAGGAAATGAAAACGGCCGACCTCACCTATGACAAAGAGTTTCCATTCACCTTTGTCGGCAGCGATCTTCTCTTCCGCAAGCTTTATGACATTGTGGTTATATGAACCCGCAAGTCCCTTGTCGTCAGTGAAGATAATGTACCCTCTCCTTCGCTCATCCTCGGGGATCTCAAGCCTCGTCTCCAGGAAAATATTATCCACTCCCTCCGGTAAATGTCTTACCAGTCGTGAGATCATAGCCTGGGTGGCAAAAAAGAACGGCTCGGTATCAGTGAGCATCTTCTTTGCCCTTCGAAGCTTTGTAGAAGAGATCAGATACATCGCATTTGTAATTTTTCTGGTATCGTTTACGCTGTTTATACGATCCCTGATTTCTTTAATGGTTGCCACTTTCCAATTCTTCCTTAAGTATCTTGTTCTCGCTGTCGTTAAAAGCATCAACGGCTTCGAGAATTTTCTTCTTTAACTGATCGGACAAATCTCCGCTCTTAGAAAGCTCTTCGCAGATATCGCCCTGTTCCGTTTCAAAATAAGCAAGAAGTCTCTCTTTGTAATCCCTGACTTTCTTGACAGGAATCATATCCAGTCTGCCGGCACCGACAGCAACCAGAATAATTACCTGCTCATGCATTGCAAGCGGATGTTCAAGCGGCTGCTTTAAAAGTTCCATAAGAACGTTTCCGTGCGCAAGCTGATTCTTGGTTGTTTCGTCAAGATCCGAACTAAACTGTGTAAACACAGCCATTTCTCTGTACTGTGCAAGATCTACTCTTATACTTCCCGCAGCTTTTTTCATCGCCTTTGTTTGAGCCGCGCTACCTACACGGGATACAGAAAGTCCAACGTTAACAGCAGGTCTCATTCCCTCGAAGAAAAGATCGCTCTCAAGGAAAATCTGTCCGTCCGTGATAGATATAACATTGGTTGGAATGTACGAAGATACGTCGCCCGCCTGCGTCTCGATTATAGGAAGTGCTGTTATTGAACCTCCGCCCAGTTCCGATGAAAGTTTGCTCGATCTCTCAAGCAGTCTTGAATGCAGATAAAAAACATCTCCAGGATAAGCTTCTCTACCCGGTGATCTCTCAAGAAGAAGTGAGATTGCTCTGTATGCAACGGCATGCTTGGAAAGATCGTCATAAACAATAAGACAGTCCTTGCCCTGATGCATGAAATACTCAGCCATTGCAGTTCCGGAATATGGCGCAATATACTGAAGAGGCGCCATATCTGAAGCGGTTGAGCTTACAACTATCGAGTAGTCCATGGCTCCCGTCTTCTTAAGTGTCTGTATGATCTTTGCGACGGTAGATGCCTTCTGGCCTATCGCAACATATATACAAATAACGTTTTTGCCCTTCTGGTTAATAATTGTGTCAAGGGCAATCGATGTCTTACCGGTCTGTCTGTCACCGATAATAAGTTCTCTCTGTCCTCTTCCTATGGGGAACATGGTATCAATAGATAAAATTCCCGTTTCCATAGGCTCATTTACTGACTGTCTCTCAATAATTCCGGGAGCAGGCTGCTCAACAGGTCTGTATCCCGATTCCTTGATATCTCCGAGACCGTCTATGGGAGTTCCGAGAGCATCTATTACTCTTCCGATAAAAGCTTCTCCGACAGGTATTCCGGCTTCTTTGTAAGTTCTGACAGCCCTTGTTCCCTGTCTGATGCCTGTATCGTTACCAAACAGGATACATCCGATGTGATCTTCACGTATATCCTGAGCCATACCTTTGGTACCGCCCTCAAACTCGATGATCTCGCCATAAAAAGCATGCTCGATACCGTCGATATTGGCGATTCCGTCTCCAACCCAGGTAACCGTTCCGACTTCTCTGTCACCGATCGCAAGATCGAAATTCTCAACCTTGCTGCTGAGCATGCTGATGATCTTGCCGGTTTCTCTGTCTCCGGTTTTTCTGCTTAAGTTATTTAATTCTGCACGAAGTTGCCTTGCTCTTCCAGCATCGGACCAGTCATATTCATAGTTCTTGCATGATACAATGAATCCGCCCCCGATAGAAGTGTCCTGAACAAGTTCCATGTCAATATCCGGAACGTCAAACTTCTCAAGGAGTATTCCCTTTATCTTGGAAAGCTGTTCCTCACTGGGAGCAATGCCCGCATAGCGCAGTTTCGCTTTCAATAATTCACTCATTCTTTGCTCCGGCTTCGCTTATAAATTTGTCATATAATTCTTTGTCATCGGCAGCACTGTGCTTTGTAGCCGCAATCTTGGATGCGGCATCGATAACCATATCTGTAAGCTGAGCAGCATAGACCTCTTTGGCACGCTCATTCTCAACTTCAGCATTGTGCTTAGCCTCAACAATAATCTTGTCACCTTTTTTCTTGGCTTCACCAATAATACGCTCGTATTCTACATATCCCTGTTTCTTTATATCAGCAAGGATCTGCTCTTTTTCTTCATCAACGTTAGCGATTTTTTCTTCATACTCTTTCTTTGTATTCAAAGCTTCCTGTGTAGCGGCTTCTGCAGCTTTAGTAGCACTGTCAACTTCCTCTCTTCTCTGAGCAAGAATAGCATCAACTCTGCCGAAAAGAAATTTTTTCGCAAATAAATACAAAAGCAGAAGGTTAAATATGGTAAAACCAATGTTTATCAAGCTTACAGTTAACACGTTTTAACCCCTCTCTACATTATTGCTTAAATTATGATAAAAATATGATCATAACTGCTACTACAAGTCCATAAATAGCTGTAGCTTCCGCAAGTGCACATCCCAAAACAAGCATCTTCATTATTTTACCGTCAGCTTCAGGCTGTCTTGCAACTGCATCGGTTGCCTTTGCTGTAGCAAGACCGATTCCGATACCTGCTCCGATTCCGGTAAATGCAGCGATAGCTGCTCCTATTGCTGTTAAACTCATTTTTATTACCTCCTTGTGCCGAATTATTCAACGGCTTCTTTAATGTATAATGATGTCAAAAAGACAAAGACATACGCCTGGATTGCTCCGTCAAATATGTCAAAATACAAGCTAAGTATTGCCGGCAAGATAACAGGAACCATGAATTTTATAAGTTCCATGATAACCGTGGCTCCGAGTATATTACCAAAAAGTCGCATACAAAGAGACAACGGCCTTATGCCAATCTCCAAAATGTTCATGGGCGCAACAATTGCCATAGGTTCCGCAAAGCCCTTCAGCCATTTCTTGACACCTTTTTTTCTCATACCTGCAATCTCAACAAGCACGATACTCATAAGTGCAAGTGCTATCGTAACATTGAGATCCATTGTCGCAGGTGTGAATCCGAGAAGTCCGACCATATTGGATGCAGCTATGAAGATAAGCACGGTTGCCAGATAATCGGCATAGCTTATGCCCTCTTCACCGAGCATTCCACCGGTGACGCCTCTCAACCAAATTACAAAGGTCTCGACCGCGGCCTGGCGCTTTGATATATTATGCACCTTAAAACCATGCGTAAGGAACAATATAAGCGCAAATAAAACAAGCATAACTCCCCAGGTCATTACTACGGATTTATAAACATCGATATATCCGTCTCCGAAAGGGATGCGGAAACAGGTTTTTTCTTCCATCAAAAGTTCAGTAAGTAATTCCTTCATATTGTTTACCTTCCCCAAAAATATACATATAATTATAGAAAATCGGCTTTAATAATGCAATGTAAAAAAAAAGCCTTAACTTTGCTTAATTTGGTGTTTTTAAGCAAAATTAAGGCTATCCGGAAAATATTTTTTCTCACATTTATATGACTTCTATACTGTCTCTGGCAGCACTTGCCTTGATCGTAAGTTTATCGTATGTTTTCCTGTCATCCTCAATCCTAAGCACCATTCTGTCTATGACAAATACGGTTCCGGAATAGGCAACTTCGGTTATTGTCGCCCTTGCTTCACTTCCTTTGTCAATCTCAGCCTGAACTTTACTTTTTTTGGCTTCAAGGTCTTTTATTTTTCCTTCCTTCATTCCTATCGCTGCATTGACCTTGATTTTCCATTGCATCCTTTGTCTGTCGGCGGATGCATCTTCGGCAAGCCTGTCCCTTTGAACCTTGAGGCTGTTAAGTTCTTCTTCCTCCCTGCTGATTGCTTTATTGATATTACTAAGCTCCGCAAGTATGGTATTATTCACGCCCAGTGTGACAATTGTCTTTGCGCCGGCTTTGTTTCCGACGGACGCAGTCTCTATTCCGAACAGACTCTGAACGCTTCCGCCATATATTGTTCCAACTCTTCCGTATGTCCTAATAAGCCCGCTCGCCACAACATTACAGTTTATGAAATAGTTTGCGGAAATATTTTTTCCGCTTATCGTCACACCCTCAAAGAACTTCGCAGAAACATCTCCCTTTGCTCTTATAGAGCCTCTGATGGGGCATGTCGCGCCTCCTTTAATGATAACATTCCTTCCGCTGACTATTTCGGAGCTTTCCATATGGCCGCCTATTATCACATCTCCCGACGCATTGATATTGCATCCCGAATGTACGTCACCTGTTATATATACAACCCCGTCGTAGGCAATCTTTTTATCGGTTATCTTTACTTCGGGAAGTATCATAATCTTTTCGATATTTATCACTCCGTCAACCATGCTGATCGCGCCGGAATATTTGGCAACATATGTCACCCTGTCATTAAGTATCATAAATCCCTCACCCTTTAAGATAGGGATTTCTTTGCCGTTTTTCGCCCTCAAGGCTTCTCCGTATACGTTATATCCGTCCTCTCCTTTTTTCGCCTTGTGATATATCGCGATCTTATCTCCGGCTTTCACCTGCTTGATCGCTTCAATATTGGAAAGATCCGCCGTTCCGTCTTTTAAAATCACAGGTTCCTGTTCCTGCGTCATATCAACCAAAAATTCATAATAACCGTCAACTCCGTTAACGGCAGCTTTTCCGGCAGCAACAACATATTTCTCGTTATGATTTAAGTTGCTTAACATATTGGAGATAGCTTCTTTGTTGATTCCCGCCATTATTCTGCACTGAACAAGAAAACTCATAATAAGATTTTCGGTATATACCGCGCCGTCGGTTCTCGCAGGAAGTTTTATCCAGCATATCATCTCATCGGAAGTAAATGACAGAAATTCATCCCTGTTTTCAAGCATATAATTAAGAAGAACAGCTTCGTTCGGAACACCGTTAGTCCTGTCAAGAACTTGTGCATCATGTGTTTTGTGTCCCACAAACTCATATCCCTCTCCCAATATGCGTTCTCTTATCCTGCGCATATCACGAGCGGTATACATCATAGATGAAAAAGCACTGATATCGAGTCCGTCTTCTATACCAAGCCTGAGTTCCCTCATCTGATCTGCCTGATAAAGAGGATTCGAATATGGTGTAATATCAATCTGATGCTCAAGACCTGTTCGCATCTCATACATCTGTTGCCAACCATACGCCGCATCGGCATATCTTCCGACATCAATACCATTTTCCAATCCGATCCTTATCTCTTTGATCGCATCGCTTCTCATATCGGGATTAATATATTTATCTATCGGGATTTTTTCTTTTAGACAGATCCTTATCTGCTCAATCTGCTCCGCTTCATATCTTTCCGCAACATATCGACTTACATCGACTTTATCGATGTATGCCGAATGCAGTTCTTCAAGTATGCTCGCATTGTAGTTTTGTATCTGCGCATCAGTAAAGAAAAGTCCGTCTTCCGCACTTTTTCTTATCGCCCTCATTTTCATATATGGAATGTCTACAGAAGCGTATTTAGAAATATCAATACCCTCTTCGAGACCTTTTCTGATCTCGCGCATTTGGAGGCTGTCAAATGCCGGGTCCTGAAAAAAAATGATAGGAACACCTTCACCTCTGCTAAGCCCGATTCGAATCTCTCTCATCTGATCCGCAAGGTATTCCCTCTTGGCATATACAGAAACATCTATCCCCGCAGCAATACCTTTTCTTATCTGGGCAAGCTGCTGAACATCAAATCCCTGCTCCCTGTATGAGCTCATATCAATGTTCTGAGTCATTTCAAGCCTCAGCTCTTCCATCTCAGTCCATGATTTTCTGGGATCCATATATTTTGCAACATCGACTTTATCATTGATACCTTTTCGTATCTCGGAAAGCTGAAGTGCATTAAAATTAAGAGCCCGAAGCTTATCAGCATCTGCCCCCAATTCTCTGCACATCTCTAGTTCTCTCTCCAACGCACTCTTATTAAGCGAAGAAAGACCGGAGTAAGACATCGTTTCATTTTCAAGATCAAAATCTAAATCAAGTACCTGAGTGTCCATAGATGTCACATCTCCCGATAGGTCTGCAAAAATCGGCCTGCAATAAACTATTGGTTATCTATTTCTAATAACAATTTTATCATTATTACATTTACCACTCAAGAAATATTTATTATCATCACCCGCAAACACAGTCTCAATCAGCATTTATTACGCAAACGATAAATCAGTTAATTTTTTTATAGCATTCCCAAATATTATATGCTAGAATTAACGTGTTTTTATTTTATGTTCTATTTTAGGAGAGAAATTTATGAAAAAGAAATTATTGGTAACAATGATAGCACTTGCATTATCAGCAAGCTCAGTTGCTTGCGGAGCTCAGAAGGTCGAGCCTGCAAAGAACAACAACATTGAAAGCGAAGCACCCGCCGAAGATACATCTTCCGAATCTTCAAGCGAAGCTGCATCTGAAGGCGCATCGTCAGAGGAATCGAATGCAAGCGCTTCAAGTGATAGCATTTCAGGTGTTGTAAACGGAACCACATACGAAAACAAATATTTTGGAGTAAAATTTGCTTTAGGCGATAATTTCAAATTCGCAAATGATGAAGAGCTTCAGACATTAAACAGCACAATAACAGATTTAGATGCCTTCAAAGATAACAAGGCAGCAAAAAAAGCTCTCGACAGCGGAAGCATTATGGTAGTAACTTACGCCGTTGACGGAACAACAGGCAAAACATTGAATGTTGTACTTCAGAGTGTAGGTTCACTTGCCGGAGCTCTTGCAAATGAGCAGTCAATTATGGAATCTCAGAAAGAACCTTCAATTTCAGCTCTTGAAGCTCAGGGATTAACAGATGTAACTGCCGATATGGAGACAGTTAAATTCCTCGGGGAAGATCATCCTTCACTTGTACTTAAGGCAAAAATAAACGGTACAGTTCTTTACCAGAGATGTATCTGCCTTATCAAAGACGGTTATATCATAACTTTCACAGGATCGGGACTTGACGCCGACAACTATGACGCAGAATTATTAAGCGCAGAAAAAACAGAATAAATGGCAAGTCAAGGGGACGGTTCGGCTGACTCAGCAAGTCAAAAGAACCGTCCCTTTGTCTTTCCAAAAGCAGTACAATGAAACTGTTGCGTTTCCACTGTAAAAAAATTATCCGATGGTCATAATAACCATCGGATATTAACAAATCAAAAAACTTCTTCAAAATACCTCTCTACCTGTTCCGGTGTTTTCTTACATCCATCTTTAAACCACCACTTGACTGTTTCAATAAATATTCCTATGTACAATCCTGTAAACAGATCTTCAGGTATCATATTTTTCTTATCTTTATGAGTTTTTTGTATTTCTTCACCCAGTTCTAATTCAAACCAGCGCCTGAAATAATCCCAAAACAATTCCGCACTTTCACCGGAAAATAGTCTTCTGTAATGCTTCTGATCCGCTTTTAAATGATATAGGATATGCGTCAGTTTATCTTGAAGGTTATTCATTGCTTTTGAAAAATCATGATCCTCTTCCTCTTTTTGATGTTCATCAAAAATATGTGAAAACAGGTCCGTACAGATTGCATCAAGCACACTGTCTTTTGTTTCAAAATGAGCATAGAAAGTCGTTCGACCTATATCTGCAAGGTCAATAATATCTTGCACTGTAATCTGCTCATATCTTTTTGATGATACAAGTTCTTCAAAAGCAGCCAGAACCGCTTTTCTGGTTTTCTGCTGACGTCTATCCATAATTACATACACCTCATTCCATTTCTTGACTATTCATCTTTATACCTTAGAAGAAGAGCGGCATTTACCACCACAAATACCGAGCCAAAATTGTGCCATAAAGCTCCCGTGACAGGCGTAAGTATTCCAGCTTCCGACAAGATAACTGCCGAGATATTAATAATCATCGACATGATAATATTTGTCTTCACCTTCTGCATTGCTTTCTTCGTAAGGGAAAGAAGATACGGAATTCGTTTTATATCATCACCGACCAAAACGGCATCTGCAGATTCAATGGCAATGTCACTTCCTATACCTCCCATTGCTATGCCTGCGTCTGCTGTAGTAAGTGCCAGTGCATCATTCACGCCATCCCCGATCATACATATAGGTTCCTTACTTCCAGCATAGTCTCCTATAATCTCCATTTTTTCCTCTGGTAAAAGATTTGCTCTTACATCCTTTATCCCGGCTTTCTGCGATATAGCCCCGGCAGCCTGTACATTATCTCCCGTTAATAACATCGGAGTAACACCACATTCCACCAGCTTCTTGATTGTAGCTGCAGCATCTTCCCTGATTATATCTGCCAGAGCAATAAAACCTCTCAGTTTACCATTAATTGCAAGATATATTACCGTAGCGCCATTATTAAGAAATATTGACACCTGGTTAGTAGCGATACTGAGATTCACTCTTTCAGACTGCATAAAATCAGCTTTTCCTGCAATAACACTTTTTCCCTGCACCCGGGCTTTTATACCTCGTCCTGCAATCACCTTGAAGTCTGTTATATCATATAGATCCTCTTTACAACCGGCTACAATTGCCCTTCCAAGAGGATGTTCCGACAATTTTTCAGCTGAAGCAGCAATATGAAGGATTTCAGTCCTGCTGTAATCAGCATCCAGTGTTACTACTTCCGCTACATGAGGTTTTCCATAGGTAAGAGTACCAGTCTTATCAAATGCAACTCTTTTTATCTTAGAAAGCCTCTCCAGTGCATCTCCTGATCGAATAATCATTCCATATTTTGCTGCATTTCCAATACCTGCAAGAACTGCGGTAGGTGTCGCAAGTATAAAAGCACATGGACAAAACACTACAAGCACTGTGACCGCTCTCATAAACTCTCCTGTAAATACCCATGTTCCAATAGCACATGCAAATGCCACTACCACAAGCCAGGTGGCCCATTTATCAGCCAGAGTTACAATAGGAGCCTTATTTTCTTCCGCTTCCTGCGCTAATCGAATCATTCTCTGAAGAGCCAAATCACCGCTTTCCTTCTCTGCATTCATTACAAAAGTCCCAAATTGATTCACTGTACCACTTGAAACCTTGTCACCACATTTTTTATCTACCGGGATACTTTCTCCTGTCATAACAGACTGATCGATGGTTGTCTCACCCTCTACAATGATTCCATCAACCGGAATTGTCTCACCGGCAAGAACTCGAATCCTATCACCGACCTTTACATCCTCAGCAGGAATAACTATTTCCTCTCCATCAGTGATTAAGTGCGCCTTTTGTGGGGTAAGACGAATCAGCTTTTCGATGCCCTCTCTTGCTTTACCAGCTGTGTAATCTTCTAAAAGAGATCCAATCTGCATAATGAGGGCTACCTCTCCTGCAGCAAAGTATTCACCTGTCACAGCCGATGCAATAAGTGCCATTGCAACCAAAACATCTGCTTTGATATCGTGTTCAAATACCACTCCTTTAAAAGCCCCGACCAGAATTGGTATACCGCAAAGAATAATCGCGATCCATGCAATATCCACCGGTACTATATCCTTTAAAACACCTGTAATGCTAAGAATTAAGGATATTATTGAAATTCCTGCAAAAATACTTGTTAGCTTTGTTTCATTTTCAAGCCATCTATTCATATTATAAAACCTCCTTCTAAATAACGGAACATACAATTTGTTATGAAACATATTGTTCGGTTTTATAGTATAATAGTTTATCCTAGAAGAGAATAATCAAAGTTGTGTATTCATACGGTACGGAACAAAAACATCAAATTGTACTTTTTACTTAGACAAAAGCAGATACAAAAAAGATAGGGTGTCTTTGCAGACACCCTATACTAGGAATAGCTTTGTGACAAAGGGACGGTTCTTTTGGCTGCTTTGTGACTTTTGGCTGCTTCAAGCCAGGCAGTCAAAACTACTGCAAAAATCTTTATTATCCCAAAAATATTTCCGCAATTCCAGTCACTCTGCATCTAGACATAATACATTCCAATCCCTGTTTTACTTCGTCACGATTAAAATCGTGTTCTTCAAGAAATTTATCAGATTTTTCATTGAGATATGAATAAAACAGCAATGCGATTTCCATATCACTTTTATCCATGTTATCGATTGAATCATATAGGCTGTTTTCTGCTTCATTTATCCTGCCCTCATCAACCATGTCCAACAATGACTCCAAAGTCTGTTTTTCCTTAGCATCTTCCATCAATTCCGCGGAAGGCGAATCCGTATCAATATTGAATAAAAGCTTAAGGATTACTCTTACCATTTCATTTATAAGGCGCATGATATAGTCTTGCTCATACAAGAGTCTTACCTCCTTTCTGCCATTTTTATAAGCAGAAAGTTTTAATCATCCATACGCACTTTTAAAGAAACAATGGTATCGCCTCTTGGAAGCCTTATCATATATGCAATAAAAACTATGCATAAAATATATACCCGGACTTCAAACCAGATATTGTAGATATTGATTCCTTTAGCCTGTTTTGCAAGCTCATAAATCCGGCGTTCATTAACTATTTCAGAGTCTTTATCCTCTGTCACAGATGAAGCAGTTATCTCTCCAAACAAGCCATAAACATTTACGATACCAATCGGCAATACCGCAACCGATACGGAAGTCGAAAACAGAAGAATAAACAGGCGTATCAACCAACGTTTCTTTTTCTCCATCTTTCAAACCCCTTCTATTTTTTTCGATTATCTGTTTACTTTACTACCTTGATAAACTTAGTTCAAGAAGTCCCCTTATAACTCATTTATACTTAATGTAATTTCCGTCTCCGGTCCACTTAATATCTTTTCAAGTGTTTCTAAACTCGGCTCTTCCACTTTACCAAGTTTCGTATAAGTCCATGAATTAGCACCATAAAAAAATACAATCTGATTCCCGCTGTATAACATTACATCGCCGACCTCAGTTGTAATCTGCGTGTCATTACATGGTAGAGTTTTTCCTAACCGGCAGACTTTCTCAAATCCTCCGTAATTTGACGCTGAAATAGTCAAATCCCCATCTGTAAGCATTTCTCTCAAAGCTTTGGCTGTTTCATTGTCTTCAAGATTCACAATAAAAGAACTGTTTCCTACAGTTACACGAATCTGATTATCAGCCAGAGTGCTTTCATCCACGTTTTTCATCTCAGTCTGCTCCTTTAGCTCATTTATATCTGTTTGAACACCGGATTCCATCTGCACAGCATTATCATCTTCTTGAAAATCACCGGAACTATTCGCTTTACACCCTGTTAACAGCAACAAAAAGACCACCAGTATTGCAGCAATTCTTTTCCACATCATTTTAATTCACCATATAGTTTATCCGAAACCGGTTCACACCACTCTGTTGAACCACCCTCACCGGGAATCTCAAAAGCAAGATGACTCATCCAGGAATCAGCAGCAGCTCCATGCCAATGTTTTACACCTACCGGAATATTCACAACTTTACCCGGAGTAAGCTCCACTGCTTCTTTTCCCTCCTCCTGATACCAGCCTCTGCCCATAAATACAGAAATTACAATTGTACTTTTTGTTTTTAAATCCAATGTCGTGTCATTCCATACTTCACCAAACAATACATCATCATTATATCCGGCAAAGTCAGGCGAAAAACTCCCAAGTGCATCTCTTCCTGCTGTTTAAACGATTTTTTCTTTTTTCATCATCACTTGATACCTCCGTTATTCTTATTCATTTCGCTTTCTATTTTTCTAAGCATAAAATCCATGAAATCAATTTTTCTTCCGCATTCATGATATTCATCCATTATGCGACAACGCTCTTTTTTCAAAAGTCGAAGCATGTTTTCCATGCTTCCGGATTCATATTGCTTAAGGATATTTTCTGATGCATCTTCGCGACATCCTGTATCCATAAGGCACTGTTTCAGTTTTTCTTTATCCATGAGATTTCCTCACTCAATCGTACTGTTTTCCTGACATCTTTATTGTACGTGCTTGTGAACACTCTTGCTAATGGCTATAATGAATATCATAATATTCTATTTTGGAATATCATATAGCAATGAGCAGTACAGCAATATTTATAAAAGTATGAACTTGGGAGCTTGCTCACATCAGTGCATACTCTTATAAATATTGATATTCGGCGAATGCCGAAGAACGAGAAATACGAAGTATTTCGAGTGCACTGATCATGGAAAGGAAATTCTATGGAAATCAGAACTTTAAGATATTTTTTAGCAGTGGCAAGAGAAGAAAATATGAGTAGAGCTGCTGAACTTCTGCATGTAACTCAGCCTACCCTGTCAAAACAGCTTAAATCGCTGGAGGAGGAACTTGGAAAAAAACTTTTTACAAGACACGCTTTTAGTATAAAACTTACCGACGAAGGAATCCTGCTTCGCAATCGCGCGGAAGACCTCGTCAGCATGGCTGATAAAATCGAGCAGGAATTTGTATCTCTGGATGATATAGGTGGCGGAGATCTCTATCTTGGTCTTGCTGAATCTTACCAGCTTCGATACCTGGCAAGGTCAATAAAAGAATTTAAGCAGCATTATCTAAACCTTCATTATCACATCACAAGCGGTGATACCGAGCAGCTCTCTGAAAAAGTCGATAAAGGCTTACTTGATTTTGTAGTACTGGTAGAACAGCCGGATATCCGCAAATATGAATATATCGAATTACCTCAAACAGATACCTGGGGACTTATCATTCCGGATACCGATCCCCTGGCAAAGAAAAAAGCCATCCGTTTGGATGACCTTGTAGGCCTGCCATTATTCTGTTCTGATCAAGCATGGAATGGAGATATTAAAAACTGGGCAGGTAACAGATTTAAAGAACTTCAGTTGGAAGGTTCATTCCGACTTTCTTACAATGGATCAATTTTTGCCATGGAGGGCTTAGGATATCTTCTCACCTATGAGCATCTTGTAAATACGTCAAAAGACAGCGGCCTTGTATTCAAACCACTGTCTCCCAGGCTCGAGAACAAAATATATATTGCATGGAACAGATATCAAGCATTTACACCTATCGCAGAAAGATTTTTAGCTCATTTAAAGGAATCTTTCCGGTAGCAAGTCTGACAAGCAAGAGGAGACAAAGGGACGGTTCTTTTGTCTCCTCTAAAAACACCCGCAAAGCAGATATACTCTGCAATGCGGGTGTTCTGAGTCTTATTTAGTTCTTAAGAAGTCAAAAGAACCGTCCCTCTGACTCCCCAATTTCAGAATCACTTAATTGTCTAAGTGATCTATCAAGAGTTTCTATGTCCATTTGTCACCTCTTTAACAATCTAGTTGCTATGATACCACCAAAAACCTCAGACCGCCAAAAACGACCTGAGGTTTTCTTAGATTAGGATTATTTTTCATAGAGGAACTTCTCTGGAAGCTCTACTTTGAAATCATTTGCTAAGTGTCTAAACTGATCTGGTGTGATTGTCTGAAGCTTGTTAGGTGTAATTGAAAGAACCTTTACAAGAATCTCTGCAGCCTTTTCTACAGTGTGCATAAGACCAAATGTAAGATCAAAATCTTCACCTGAAGCAAACATACCGTGATGAGCCCAAATAGCTACATCATACTGCTCCATAAGCTTAGAAGTTGCAACTGCAATATCCTTTCCGCCTGGAACCATCCAATCAACAACGCCGATACCTGAAGGGAATACTACAGGACACTCTGTAGCCATCTCCCAAAGCTCTCTTGTAAATACTTCGTCCTTAAGAGGAAGTACAAATGTAAGAGCGATTGTATTTGTAGTGTGAGCATGGTAAACAACTCTGTACTTACCATTTGTAACACGCTTCTTTACTTCAAGATTCATAAGGTGTGAAGGAAGCTCTGATGTTGGTCTTCCACCATTTACGAAGCCCCACTGAATCTGATACTTTGTACCAGTCTCATCTACCTTGATGATACCGATTGAATCCTCTGGATCAATGATAACGTTGCGGAAATACTTTCCACTACCTGTTACCATGAAGTACTCATTTGCAAGACCTGGAACCTCAGTACCAATCTCCCTCCACTCACCATCTTCTGAAAGGAACTCCTTAACAGCTGTAACATCCTCATCCTTCATTCTATATGAGAGATTACCGCCGTTACGCTCATGCCAGCCCTGCTCCCATCCATCATTTGCCATTCTAATAAAACCTTCAACAAACTTTACTTCTGTTATCTTCATTTCTATATCTCCTTATCTTGTGATGATTTCCACTGGTACATCAAAAATCTTTGCTACCTTTTCAACTACATCGATGTGACGACCGATTGCTGCTGCAAAGTGATGTGTTGGACCAGCTTCGCTCCACTTTGTTACGAACTCAGCTGGTGAAATTGCAAATTCTGTACGCATCATTGTGTCACCATTCTGAAGAATCTTTCCCGGTACATTTACACCCTCAGCACAAACGAACTTGAAGTGACCTTCACCATCCTGAGTAATTGCAAGATATGTAATATCTCCCTCTGGTGGATAAAACTGTGTAAGATATCCACCACCTGTCTTGCCGTGGAATACATCTACAATCTTCATAGTAGGCTTCTTAGCCTGAGAGAAATCTGCGTCACCAGAACCGCTGTGTCCGATGAGAGTTACTCCATCGTTGAAATCGATTGTGTACATTTCTGAAAGCTGTCCAGAACCTGCGATTGTCTTAAGGATACTCATTGCCATGGCAACCTTGATATCGCCTTCAACAGCACAAGCTGTACCTTGCTTTATTAACATTGAGAATGCTGGGATAAGAAGACTATCAACAACTCCAGCCTGCCCCTTTGCATAACCATCATAGTGAGATGCTACAAAGCCAAGCTTTTCATCCTTAACCCACTGCTCGAAAGCAACTACGTACTTAGCCATCTCATGAAGCTTCTCTTCATCAACACCGCCAACGATTTCAAAAGTATCTAAGATATCCTCAGCCTTAGCCTTGATAACAGCCTCATCTGTAATATCATCTGCAATAGCCCAAATCTTTTCCCAGTCGAACTGCTTTGTATATACGTGCATTCTTCTGTAAAGATTTGACTCATCAATGTAGAGGTCCATCATACCAGGATATGGACGACCAATCTGCGCAAGATTTGTCTCTCTAAATCTTCTACGACACTGTGCTGCACGGCACCACTGATCAATTTCCTTTGCAACAGCTGCATCGCCGCCTTCTACTACACCTGTGATAACAGCTGAGCGCTTTCCGTAACGATTTAAGTCAGCTACCATCTCACCAACAGCACCACATGCATATGCTTCACCAAGCCAATCTGCTGTGCCTGCTGTATCGTAATCAAGAGCCTTAAGCTTCTGAAGATTTACAAGTACAACTGGTACATCTAAATCCTTTACTGCTGGAAGCATGTTGTAAGATGTAGCATAAGTAAGAAGCTGCATGAATACTAAATCAACATCTGCGGCCCTGAACAAATCTCCTGCAGCCTGTGACTGCTCCTTTGTGGTAACCACACCACCATCAATGATTTCAACTGTGTCAGGAATTGACGCTTTGAAATCCTCAAACTGTTTATTAAACTCTGGAACTAAGCTTGGAAACTGTGGAAGATACGCTCCAAGAGCAATCGAAAAAACTCCCACCTTAGCTTTTGTATTTACTAACATCTTTCTCCTCCTTTTGGATTAAAAACCTCTATATCAAATGACTTATGTACAGTCTCGCGAGCTGCCATAAGATCTGCCAACGCACCGTCTTCTATCATCTGCACCATTGCATTTCCGATGGCTGTTGCTTCTGATGGGCCTGCAAGGACTGTAATTCCTGTGGCATCGGCTGTAAGCTGATTTAAATATCTGTTTTTACAACCACCACCGATAATGTGAAGCACTTCATACTGCTTGCCTGTATTTGCGCTAATCTCTTTTATTGTATTTCCGTAGCAAGCTGCCAAACTCTTGTAAATAACAGCTGCCATCTCTCCTGAAGTGCTAGGAACTTGCTGTCTTGACTCAGCACAGGCTTTTTTTATCTCCTCTGTCATATTCTTAGGAGAAAGGAATCTCTCATCATTAGCATTAACTAGCGATGGGAAGCTGTTTGCTCTTGCTGCCAACTCTGCATATTCCGCAAAACTAAGAGCATCATTTGCCTCATGGCGAACCTGCTGAATCATCCAAAGACCCATGATATTTTTCAAATATCTGTATCTATAATCGTAACCACCCTCATTTGTGAAGTTACTCTTTCTGTCGCAATCGCGAGTAAGGGCTTCTGTATTTTCCACACCCATAAGTGACCAGGTGCCTGAGCTGATGTAAAGTCCCTCGTTACCTAAATGAGGCATTGCCATTACAGCAGAAGCTGTATCATGGCTTGCACACTGAAGCACCTTTAAATCAAAGCCTACTTCCTCTTTGATTTCATCTCTTAGATTACCCACTTCATTACCAGGAAGCTTAAGCTCTAAGAAGATTTCTCTAGGAAGACCAAGCATTTCTATTAACTGATAATCCCACTGCTTGGTGTGAGGATTAACAAGACCTGTTGTTGTCGCGTTGGTATACTCTGATGCTCTAACACCTGTAAGAAGGAAATTTAGATAATCCGGAATCATAAGCAAAGTCTTTGCTTCTTTTAACACCTCTGGTCTTTGAAGCTTATCTGCTGTCAATTGATATATGGTGTTGAAAATTGCTTTTTGTATTCCAACTCGCTTATACAATTCTTCTTCAGAGATGATTTTATAAACTTCCTCATCCATTCCATCAGTTCTGTGATCACGATAACCGTATGTATCACCTAAAACCTGTCCAACTTCGTCTAAGAGCACATAATCAACGCCCCAAGTATCAATGGACATAGAACATGGAATCTTACCAAGTCTTTTGCATTCCTTCATGCCATTTTTGATTTCGTTAAAAAGCTTTTTTGTGTCCCAAAGAAGCTTCCCCCCTACATTTGTCATGGCATTTTCGAAACGGTAGATTTCATCCATCTGCATCTTACCGTCTTCAATTGTAAATAGCATATGACGGCCACTTGAGGCCCCAATGTCTACTGCCAAATAATAGTTACTCATAGTTTCACCTCGTTTATGATATGAGTATATATCCTGATAAGCTCACTTTTAAGGTCGTAAAATAATCAAAAATAGGACTTTATTTGCAGCTAGATTCATTCTATAATTTACCTATGGAAAAGAGTTTATTACAGCAGCTATCACAGCTGACAGAGGAAGAACAAGAAATTTTAAAGGGCGGTGTCATTGACAAAAATAGGTACTCCAGCGGCAACAGTTTTGTCATCGACAGTGAGAAGCTATTAAAAAAAGGACGTCTCATAGAGATACGTCCTCATACTCGTTTTGTGCACTTTCCAAAGCACACCCATAACTATGTTGAATTCGTTTATATGGTCTCAGGGGAAACTCATCATATTTTAAATGGAACTGATGAAATCACACTTAAAGCCGGTGAACTTTTATTCTTGAACCAAAATGCCACTCAGGAAATTCTTCCAGCATCAGAGGGTGATGTTGCAATTAACTTTATCCTGCTTCCTGAGTTTTTTGATGAAGCACTACAAATGATTCCAGAAGGAGACTTACTTAGAGACTTTTTGATTTCCACACTATCTCCAGAGTCATCATTCCTAACCTATCTGCACTTCCCTGCTGCAGATATTCTTCCTGTGCAAAATCTTATGGAAAATATGATTTTCACTATGCTAAATCAGGATTCAGAAACAATTATCAATAATATAAATAAGACCACAATGGGTCTACTATTACAGACCCTTTCAGTATATGTTTCTTTGGTTAACCAAGGCACACCATCTCAGTATGAACAAAACCTTTTACTTACTGTTTTGAA